>JGI24703J35330_11748506_pt1 | contig 18030 bp, 21 predicted proteins | sample TergutNt197P1_FD_35330 | JGI IMG/M metagenome (IMG submission 35330) | reverse complement strand
CCACAACTACTCCCTTATTATAAATTAAAATAAGTGCAGTTGGATAGACATCCTTTGAGATGTACTCAACTACACTTTTTATGGTACTAAAAGCCTGTCAAAATCGACAAACTTTCTTGTACTGCTTTACAGATGAACGTAATCTACGTCATCGTCTCTCTCGTGAGAGCACTTTCCGCGACCGTGATGGCGCTCCTGATTACCGCGCTCCCCTTCTTGTTCGTTTTGCCTACGATCCGTGTTGCACCAATTCCCTTCAAACCTACCATGCTCATGATGCTCATGATGATTTTCAAACCTTCGCCTAACCTCATACTCATGGTGGCTATGATGGTGGTGTTTTTGATGGATCACCATTGGAACGATGTGCTTTACGTGACGATGATGATGACGTTCTTCAACGTTACAATGGACCGTTGGCTCAACGATCACCTCTACATCTTTGTCATGTCTATCATGACCACCACATGGATGACATTTGCACCTTTTGGAATTTCTCATATTTCTGCCTCTCCTTTGCTTCATTATTGTTACATTGTTAGTATATTGCTTAACACCTAAATCTGACATGGCATAAGCCAATGGGTGATGATTTTTATTGATTTTTCTCTCAAGATGGATTATGATGTCAGTAAGAGGATTTACCGATGGAGGTGTGTATCCCATGGAACCATGTTTAATTATCTTCGATATTGATGAAACACTTTATAACCATAAAAAGAATCAAATACCAGAAAGTACGATTTGCGCCTTATACCAGTTAAAAAAGGTTGGCCATACATTGGCTATCGCAACAGGTCGTTCACCTTTTGATATTCACGAAAACATCCGAAGTCTACCTTTTGACTTTTTCATTGCCCATAACGGGCAATACATCTTCCAAGAAGATCAGGTCCTGTACCAAAAAGCCCTTGATCCAATCCTAATTAAAGCGTTGGCCGATCTAGCAACAGAAGATGGTGTCCCAGTAGGATTTTTATCTGCTACTCGATCTACCCTGTCCATGGCCAATGAGCAACTTTCCCACGCTTTTTCCACCTATCATCTGACGACTCCTGATATTGAAACTGACACTTCCTCTTTAGAACCTATCTTTCAAATGTGGATCTTCACAGAAGAGTACGAAAAATACGCCCAAACTTTCGGCAGTCAGGTTCGTTTTATACCGTGGCGCAAATACGGAGCCGATGTAATTCCTTCTGATGGATCAAAAGCAATGGGTTTGAAAAAAGCACGTGAAGTCCTAACCGATCTACCAAAAAAAGTCATCTTCTTTGGTGACGGCATGAACGATATCGAGCTTATTGAAATGGCTGACATCGGTGTTGCCATGGGTAATGGAGCAGATGAAGTTAGAAAACGAGCAGACTTTGTCACCTTAAGCATTGACGACGATGGCATCCACTATGCTTGTGAGCACTTAGGCTTATTTGAGTCAAACGTTGAGCAGACGATTAAAAAACTAGAAGAGGACATCCGCGATGACCCTAAAAATTTAGATGCTTATTATGAACTAAAGCAAATTTACTCCATGCACTTGAAATCATCAGAACAAGCGGTTGCAACTTTAGAAGCTGCATTAGAGCATCACTCTGATAATGTGATTCTTTTAGCTGAAATTGCCAGTGTTTATGAATTCGAAGTGGAAGACTACGGGCAAGCCAAACTCTACTACGAAAAAATTCTTGAAATCCAACCTGATCACCGCATCGCTTTGGACGCACTAGATGTTCTAAACGATCAAAGCATTCATGGTGATTTAGTGTAGATATTTTAATTGAGAAAGTAGCCTAGAAATGGATTCAGTCCAAATTCTAGGCTACTTTTACGATGATATGTACTAAAACATCAGTATTTTACGATTTTAGCGATTTGCTGATGTCAATTACTCCTCATTTCCCCAAAAAACGTGTTAAAATATCAAATTCCTATAAAATCGAGCTTTAACCACGGAGTTTTAAGGTCTAAGTTAGGAAAATCAACTCTCAAAATATCAGTTTTTCTTCAAAATCGACATTTGCTGATGTTTTCCACTTCTTATCAGGTCCAAACTATGCTATCATGAAGTGAATTATCTTTATTGGAGGGGTCAAGGTTGAAAAATGTAAAACGAACAATGGCTAACTGGGAAAAAGAGCTTATAGAAATCCAAAAGGAACTTGAAACTTTACCAGAAGGCTACCTTACTCGAAAGAAAACTTCTTATTACCATGCCATTGGTAGAACTCAAACGGGCATTACAAAAAACATCTTACTTATCCAGCAACTGTGCCGAAAAAAGTATCTCCTTGTTCGAAGAGGTCAACTTGAAATGAACCTCACTACTACCTCATCTGAACAACTCGACACCCGAGCAGCACAAGAGCTCATTGCTTCTCTACCAAAGGCCTATCAAACCACACCCATCCACTATTTCTACCATCCACAAGTTGAAAAATGGCCAGGTAGACAACAAAAAGACGACCTCTTCCCAGAAAGTGCCATCTATACTTATAACAACATCAACTTCAGATCGATGGCTGAGCGTATCATCGCCGAACAGCTAGATAAATATGGACTCCTCTACCGGTACGAACACAACCTAAATCTCCTCGATCAACAGGTATCACCGGATTTCCTTGTTAAAAACCCATTCACGAATCAAACCACCATCTGGGAACATTTCGGTGCTTTCAACGAAAAGAGATATGCCGATAATATGAATAATAAAATGGATGCTTACCTTAATCAAGGCTTTCAGATCGGCTATGATCTGATCACCACCTATCACTATCACATCCGGAACTCTGAACGGGTCCGACAACTGATTAAGGAAATTATTTTATAACTAGACGAAAATAGCCTAGAAGCAGATTCAGTCCAAATTCTAGGGTATTTTAACTTTAGCTCGATTTGAAACATCAGTTTTTTCCAAAATCAGCATTTACTGATGTTGAGGTTTTGAATCAACTGAAAGTAGGATCTTTTTGCATACTTTGATCTCCTTTTCGACAAACTAAGGATACATTCATTCGTTGAGGTGATCAGATATGGAAATTACAAAAGAAAGAGAACCTCTGTATAAAAAATGGTGGGCTTGGATTGTTCTATTTTTGATTACAGCCTTTATCGTTAATTGGACCAATAACCAGGCTGACTACCTGCAAGCGGACGAACCAGAAGAAAAAACTTTCCCAGTTATGGCAGTTGAAAATGAATCCATTGAGTCGGATTCTGACAACGACCAACCCCTCACTTTCCAAATCGGCGTTGATTTGCCTGCAGGTGAGTACTTGGCTTTAGCTCAAAACGATCGTTTAGGTTACATTTTATCAACCAGAAACCCCAATTTAACTGTTTCTGAAATCATCTGGCAACAACATTTTGGGAACCACACCATCGTAACGGTTAACCCCGGTGAATTTATTACCACCAACCACGTCACCTTGCTATTGATTGACGATGCCATTGTGCCAAATTTTGTCGATGGTATCTTATATGCAGGGACTTACCGGATAGGTATCGATCTTCCACCAGGTATTTACACGCTATTCCCTGATGATGAGCAGGTGGGTTATTTCAGGACGAGTACAAGTAGTCATCCCATCGATGCACACATCATTCATCAGCAAAATTTTACTGAACCGATTACCATTGCTTTAAACGAGGGCGATTATTTTACGATGATGCGTGCTGAAATCAGAAAATAAGCGTATAAGAAAAAAGTACGTGAGCTACTAATTCGTAGATTCACGTACTTTTTAAACTGATTTTTTTACTTCCCGTAATTTTTGTAATAATCTGGATCCTCATCGTATGGTACGTACTTTTCTCCTCTGAAGTAGGATTTCGTAATGTTAGCAATAACACCAGATAATGCAAGAACACCAATCACGTTGGTGATGGCCATCATCGCATTTAAGATGTCAGAAATCGCCCAAACCGGTACCAAGTTGAATGCACCTACGAATAAAACAGGAATGAAGATTAGTCGATAGATGATGTTTGTTTTAGAGCCAACTAGGTACTCTAAACATTTCTCACCATAGAACGACCAACCAAGCATGGTTGTTAAGGCAAATAATAGGATGGCAATAGATGCGAGTCCGTTACCAACTGTTTCTCCAATAAAGGAAGAAGAGAAGGCATACATAAAGGCAACCATTGGTGCAACAGCCTCTCCATAGGCATCTGTGTGCAACCAAGCACCACTTGTAAGTACGGCAAGTGCTACGAAGGTACATACCACGTGAGTATCAAGCACAACTTCCATGGCGCCCCAGAAACCTTGCTTAACTGGGTGATCGGTAACCGCCGCTGCGTGAGCAATTGGCGCTGAACCAAGACCAGCTTCGTTGGAGAAGATACCACGCATTAAACCATAGCGGATGGCAGTGGCAATGGTTGCACCAACAACTCCACCAGCGATTCCTTGTGGATTAAACGCTCCACGGAAAATCATCCCGAAAGCGGCTGGAACGTCAGCAATGTTTTGGAAAATAACGAGTAAACAACCGATGATCATTAGGATCGCTGCTGTTGGCACGGCTTTTTCTGCTACTTGTCCAACACGCTTAACCCCACCTAAAATAACAGAACCAACAACGACCATGAGTCCAACACCGGAAACCCAAAGCGGGATATTAAAGGCTCTTTCAAGAGCACCAGCCACGTTATTTGCTTGTACTAAGTTCCCAATACCAAAGGCAGCTAAAGAACCAGCGATACAGAAGATAACAGCAAGCCACTTCCAACCAAGACCACGCTCGATGTACTTCATTGGCCCACCAATGATCATCCCTTTATCGTTTGTCTCACGATAATGAATCGCTAAACCGATCTCGGCAAACTTTGTGGTAATTCCAAGGAATCCAATGATCCACATCCAGAAAATGGCACCTGGCCCACCAAACATAATAGCGGTCGTTGATCCAACTAAATTACCAACTCCCATGGTCGCAGCCATCGCCGTTGTAAAGGCTTGGAACGGTGTAATGTCCCCTTCCATTGGCTCAGCGTTTGGATCTTTCTTAACAAATAACTTTCCAAGGGTCTCTTTGAAATACGTGGTGAACCTTGTTACTTGAAAAAAGTTCATTCTTACCGATAAAACAATCCCGACAAGGGCAAGTAAGGTCCACGTCGGTGGTCCCCAAATAATTCTACCAAACGCCTGTAAAGAGTCCATAATTTGATCGTACATATTTAATCATCCTTTCATTAACCTTAAATCTTAATTGTGATCGCTTTGTGCAGTGATCATGTAAAGCTTGGCTAAATCCACGTTTCAGCTAGGAATTAGCAACAAATGGATTAGAAAACCCGTTGAGCCCTCCTTTCAAGTTGTTTAACTGTTACCCATTCAATGCTTGATTCTTAGCACCACCACCTTATATAAACTAAAGAGAATAGAGGTAAGATACATTCGAAATCGAATTACATCGAAAATAAGCTTCGTTATGTAATCATTTTCATTCTGTTGCTATACTACCACAACTGACAGAAAAGATCAATATTTCTGATTAAAAGAAACGTCAAAACTTAAGCTAATTATATGAAAGATAGCTTTTATTTTCATTTCAGTACCTAAAGTCCTTACTAACCACCTAATGTCACATCTTGCTTTTGATACCATTCGATAGCATCGATAAAGTGTTGATCCTTATAATCGGGCCATAAGTCATCCACCACGTAAAAATCAGAATAGACCGATTGAATCGGCAAAAAACCAGATAAACGACGCATACCACCCCAACGAATAATCATGTCCATTCTTGAGATTTCTTTTGACCGCAAATCATTAGGTACATGACCACCATCAATGTTTCTTAAGTCCCATTTCCAACCGTAATTAACAAGAAAGTTAACCCTTAATTTTGGCTTTCCAAAGGTGGTAGGTGTTAAAAACTGGCGCAATTCATCGGGAAAGAACTTTGACTCTTCATCACCCATTACAAGTATTTCGATATCTCCTTCTTCACAGGTTAGCTTAACCGCCTCAATACAAGCCTGCTGGAACGCTTGAATTTGACGTAAAGGACGACGACAGTTATCCGTGGTAAATCCATAAAAGGTCAGTTCTGATACCCCGTATTTCTTTGCCATTCGAACCGCTCTGATACCAGGATCTAATCCATGCTGATAGCCTTCGTTTTTTTCTAGTCCAAGTCCTGTAGCAAAGCGCCGGTTCCCATCTGGAATTACGCCAATGTGCTTTGGAATCCTCATTCTATCCCATCCTTTTTCGTTCACCTTTTCTATCAATGTATGAAAAGCAGACTCCTTCTTATACGTATTCATCAAAACAGATTAAGATCAATCATTGAAACTCCCGCTTACTTTTAAGTAGGTGAATATGTAATTAATCAAAATATGATAAGTAAAAAAGCTGTATCTTCAGCATCACTTCTCAGCGATCACTTTTGATACAGCCTTTTTTTAACGTTACGATTGATTGGCTTGTTGGATTAATCGGTATAATTCCATTTCAGAACGGATGGCCTGTTGATAGCTTTTCACATTCTGAATGTGACGCTCTTCTTTTTGTGTGGCTAGTTTAGCCGTTGCGCTATGGCGTTCACCATCACTGATAACCGCCATTTGAGCCAAAACATCGATGTGATTTTTAGCAATTTCGATGATGCCTGATTCAATGGCAACGTACGTGTAGTTTTCATTTAAGTCTTCAACTTGGAGCTCTTCATCTTTTAAGGTGGCCACCATGGGGGCGTGATGGGGTAAAATGGTAAAATAGCCGTTTAACCCACAAGCATGAGCGCGCAATGCGGTTCCTTCAAAAATGATTTGATCCGGAGTCCTAACGCGCAGGGTCATTTTTTCCATTATCTCACCTCATTATTGTGAAGCTTTCGCTTTCTCGGTGGCATTGTCGATGGTACCAACAAAACGGAACGCTTCTTCTGGTAAGTGGTCGTGTTTTCCTTCAAGGATTTCTTTAAATCCGCGAACAGTCTCGGCAACTGGAACGTAGGTTCCTTTCAAACCAGTAAACTGTTCAGCAACGTGGAAGCTCTGCGATAAGAATAACTGGATTCGCCTTGCACGGTGAACCGTTTCTTTGTCTTCGTCGCTTAATTCGTCCATCCCAAGAATCGCAATAATATCTTGTAATTCTTGGTAACGCTGAAGGGTTACCTGCACTTGACGTGCTACTTCGTAATGCTCTTGTCCAACCACATCTGGCGATAAAGCCCGTGACGTAGAAGCTAATGGATCTACTGCTGGATAAATTCCCATGGCTGCAATCCGACGCTCTAAGTTGGTCGTTGCATCTAAGTGAGCAAAGGTTGTGGCAGGGGCTGGATCCGTATAGTCATCGGCTGGTACATAAACCGCCTGAATCGATGTGATCGATCCTTGCTTCGTCGATGTGATTCGCTCTTGAAGCTGTCCCATCTCCGTTGCTAAGGTTGGCTGATAACCTACCGCTGAGGGCATTCGTCCTAGTAAAGCCGATACTTCTGATCCCGCCTGTGTAAAACGGAAGATGTTATCAACAAACAGTAAAACGTCTTGTCGCATCTGATCACGGAAGTGCTCTGCCATGGTTAAGCCTGTTAAGGCAACCCGCAAGCGCGCTCCAGGTGGCTCGTTCATTTGTCCAAATACCATGGCCGTCTTGTTAATAACGCCTGATTCAGTCATTTCCTCGTAAAGGTCGTTTCCTTCACGGGTACGCTCTCCTACACCGGCGAATACCGAAATACCACCGTGCTCTTGAGCAATGTTGTTAATTAATTCCTGGATTAGAACGGTTTTACCTACACCAGCCCCACCAAAGAGTCCGATTTTACCACCTTTGATGTACGGTGCTAATAAATCGATGACTTTAATCCCGGTTTCCAAAATTTCTACTTTTGTTGACAACTCGTCAAACTTCGGTGCATCACGATGAATTTCAGCACGCTGCACTTCGGTTGATACGTCATCCTTCTCATCAATTGGCTCTCCTAAAACGTTGAAAATACGTCCTAATGTTTCCTGGCCAACTGGTACTTTGATCGGATGTCCCGTGTCTACAACTTCAAGGCCTAAAACTAAACCTTCCGTTGCATCCATGGCAATGGTTCTGACAACACCGCCACCAAGTTGCATGGCGACTTCTAAGGTTAAAGACCGCTTAACGCCCTTCACGTCGTAATCGACCGTTAAAGCATTATAGATTGCGGGTAGTTCACTCGTTTCAAACTTAACATCAACAACCGGTCCAATAACTGCTGCAATTTGTCCTTTTACCATAACTTACACCCTCCTTTTCTCTGATTTTTTACGCTTTTTTCTTTTTCTTTAATGCCATAGCGCCACCAACAATTTCATTAATTTCCTGTGTAATGGCCGCTTGGCGGGCACGGTTATAAATCAGTTGCGATTCTTTAATGATCTCGACTGCGTTATCTGTTGCATTTTGCATGGCATTCATTCGCGAGGCATGCTCTGCTAGCTTAGACCTTAACAGTGTCTCATAAATGTTAGCATTTAAATACTTCAATAACAGTGCTTGTGTCATCGCTTCTTTCGTTGGATCAAACAAATAATTCGTGCTTAACGATGGGTTCAACTTTTCTTGAGGCAAAGGTAGGACATGTTTTGTGGCTGGTTCTTGCGTTAGCTTGGAAATATAATCGTGATAAACAATCACAATCTCACTAACTGCACCTTTTACGTAATCAGAGACTACCTGTCCAACCACCGGCATCATGTCGGCATAAACTAAATCGTCTGGCATAAAAATATACTCGTTTTCTACAGGTAGACTCATTCGTCTGCTGTAGTCAAAAGCCTTCTTACCAACCAGGTATAGTTTATAGGATTCAGCATCCTTTCCATCGATTTGTTGCGAAAGAAGTTTCAGCACCTTACTGTTATATCCACCTGCTAATCCACGATCTGACGTCATCACCAAATAAGCCGTACATGCTTTTTCAGCAGGGGGTTCAAAGAAAATATGATTTTCAGCCACATTAGATTCTAGTGTTTTTTTCATGATCTCTTTAATAATGGTTACGTACTCTTCGTTACTTTTAAGCTTGCTTTCTGATTTGGTTAGCTTGGCAACGGAAATCATTTGCATGGCGTTGGTGATTTTACTCATGTTCTGTGTCGCTAAAATTTTAGCTTTAATTTCGTTAATTGACTGGGACATGGAATCCGTTCACCTCCCTACTTCTCGTTTCTAAACGTCTGTTTAGCACTTTCAATCGCTACTTCAAGTGCATCCGCTTCTGGTAGGTTTTCTGTCTCACGTATGTGTTGCAGCAACTCTGAATAATTGTTATCCAATGTTTCATATAAATGTTGCTCAAACGGCCAAATATCTGCCACCTCAACGTCATCTAAGAATCCTTTCGTTAACGCATAAACGATACAAATTTGCTTTTCAACGGCAATTGGATAGTTAACCGGTTGCTTTAAGACTTCAACCGTACGCTCTCCACGTGCTAATCGCTTGCGGGTATCGTCATCAAGATCCGATCCGAACTGAGCAAAAGCTTCTAACTCACGATAAGCTGCTAAATCAAGACGCAGCGTTCCCGCTACTTTCTTCATAGCCTTAATCTGGGCCGCCCCTCCAACACGAGAAACCGATAAACCAGCATCGATGGCAGGTCTAATTCCAGAATGGAAATAGTTAGATTTTAAGAAGATCTGACCATCGGTAATCGAGATAACGTTGGTTGCAACGTAAGCCGATAAATCTCCTGCTTGGGTTTCGATAAACGGTAACGCTGTAATCGATCCACCACCTAAACCGTCGTTTAACTTTGCTGCACGCTCAAGTAATCTTGAATGCAGGTAGAAAACATCTCCTGGATATGCTTCACGCCCTGGCGGACGTTGTAAGAGTAAGGATAACTCACGATAGGCTGCTGCTTGCTTTGACAGGTCATCGTAAACAATTAGCACATGCTTACCTTGGAACATAAAGTCCTCAGCCATGGTAACTCCTGTATAAGGTGAAATGTAAAGCATCGGTGCTGGTTGCGCCGCTGAAGCTGAAACAACGACTGTGTAGCCCATTGCCTCGTGCTTTTTGAGTGTTTCAACCACCGAGTTTACCGTTGATTCTTTTTGACCAATGGCCACGTAAATACAAATAACGTCTTTTCCTTTTTGGTTAATAATTGTATCAACCGCAATCGACGTTTTACCCGTTTGACGATCGCCAATGATTAACTCCCGTTGCCCTCTACCGATCGGAACCAACGTATCAATGGCCTTAATCCCAGTTTGCAAAGCTTCGTCTACTGACTTTCGCGCCATAACCCCTGTCGCTTTCACTTCGATTGGACGCTCTTTTGTTGTGTTTAATGGACCTAATCCATCGATTGGATTTCCTAAAGCATCCACTACCCGACCTAAAAGCTCATCTCCGACGGGCACCGACATGATTTGACCCGTCCGCTTTACTTCATCTTGTTCTTTAACTTGCCTTGAATCGCCAAAAATGATAATACCCATGTTGGCAGGCTCTAAGTTTTGTACCATTCCAACGGTTCCCGAAGCAAATTCAACGATTTCTCCAACCATGACACGTGTTAGTCCATGAACACGGGCAATCCCATCTCCGACACTAATAACTGTTCCCGACTCATTGATGTCCAGAACGCTCTCATAGTTCTTGATCTGATCTTTTAATCTCGCACTCATTTCTTCTAAATTGATGGCCATTTTTACTCACCTCTATTCTCCTACTCATGTAAATCTACATGATGCAACGATTTTTCTAATTGCTCGATTTGTACACCAATAGTATCGTCGTAAATGTGACCGTTCACTTCGACACGGTAACCACCCATTAAGGCTGGCATGACAATTGATTCGAGCTTAACTTGCTTACCAAACTTCTCAGAAAAAACACGTTCTAATGTTTCTAGCTGACCTTCTTCAAGTGGAACCGCACTATGAACCGTTCCTTCAAGTAAATCAAAATGTTCTTCTAAACACTGAACAATGGCTTCGCCGTAAAGTCGTCCAATGCCTTCCAGGCGATCAAAGGCTTCTTCTTCGATTAACACCTTTAAGAAGTCAATTAGTGTTTGTGACAGTTGACCCTGAAAAGCTTCTTCAAGCCATGTTTTTTGTTTCTGAATGGTCAAGGTAGGTGATCTCAAAATTTCTAAAAAACGTGGTTGGCTATCTAGTGTTGCCAATACTTTTTTTACTTCCTCTCGAACAACCTCTACCTGATTGGCTTCAATGGCACTCAGCAACAAACGCTGGGCATAAACGTCGTTATTTCCCATCATGAGCGTCACCTACTTTTGCAATAAAATCATCAAACAACTGCTGATGAACCTTTGCATCTATTTCTTTTTTGATGATTTGCTCCACACCACTTATGGTCAAATCCACAAGCTCTTCTTTAATTTTTTCGTGGGCCACTTTTCGCTCTTGCTCAATGGTAGCATCCGCTTTTGCTTGCTTTTGCTCCACTTCTTTTTTCGCTTCAAACAACATGTCGTTGTAAGCCTGTTTTCCTTCGTTTTTAGACGCCTCAATTAAACGCTCGGATTCTTCTTCTACGTTCATCATCTGTTGTTCGTATGTTTGCTTCAAGCTCATCGCCTCTTCTTTCGTCTTCTCGGCTTCATTAAACTGAGCAGATACTAACGCTTGACGCTTTGCTAAAAAAGCCTTTGCTGGCTCCCATCCGTGGCGTTTAAACATAACAAACAAAAAGATTAACGATAGAAGTTGAATAATCAACCCTCTAAAATCCGGAATTATTTCTATGGTTGGCATAACGGTGACCTCCTTCCTATGACCTGCTTAAGGACATCAAATACTAGCTAAAGAAAATTAAAACAAAGGCGATAACTAAACCGTAAATCGCAGCTGTTTCCGTGATACCCTGACCAATGATCATCGTTTGTAAAATTTCACCTTTTGCCTCTGGTTGACGTCCAACAGCCGCTACAGCCTCTGCGCCAATTTTACCCTGACCTAGTGCAACACCAACACCTGGGAGCATAGCTAACCCTGCACCGATAGCAGCTAAGCCACCACTAAAGCCTGCATCTGTAATTCCTTGTAAAGCTGTATTAATAAATAACATAATATTTCCTCCTTAAATTCACACTTCATATTTTTTTACTACTCGTCTGCCGGTATGGTATCTCCTAACCAGATCATCAATAGGAAACAGAAGATCATGGTCTGCAGTAAGCCAGAAAACACATCAAAGTAAAGATTGAGAACTGGCATTAATGGAAGGACGGCCCACCCTAGCAGTTGAATAAGAACAGCGGCGATAATGCCACCACTTAAGATGTTTCCAAATAAACGGAACGATAACGATAATATTTTTGATAATTCACCAATCACATTCAAAGGAAGTAACACGGGGAAATCTCCTAAAAACGTGTCCTTCAGGTGAGTACCTATCCCTTTTGCTTTCGCGCCTGATAGGTTGAGGTAAACGAGAGAAAACAGGGCCAAGGAAAGGGTAATGGTGTAATTACTTGTTGGCGTTGTGAGTCCAATTAGCCCTAACAAGTTTGCTGTGATCAAGTAAAAAACCAACATGCCAATAAAAGGTCCGAAACGACCTGTTTGGTCAGCCGTTATTTCCTTGCAGACTGACTCAATCGCTGAAATGATCACTTCAAAAACCAGCACAATTCCTTTTGAAGGCTGACTGGGATCTGCTTTTTTAAAAGCTCGTCCTGCCATAACAAAAAGGAAACTTAGTAACAAAATAATCACAACAGAATTCAAAAGACCTGCTGATAACAAAGCTTCTCCATCTAACAAAATTGATACGTCCATCGCTTCACTCCTTTCACGTTAGTCATACACTTCTCTAATTAGCTTAACTACTGACTTGAATTAATCGAAAGTATGCTACCTACTTTTAACACCAATCCAACCATTGAAACACCAATAGCTGCCGCAAGTAAAGCATACAGACTGAGATGAGCCATTAAAAACAACCCTACTCCATAAAGGACTAATCGACCGAAAAATCCATTTCCTCCGATGGCAGAAAGTCCTCCAACTTCCTTATTGAGAAGTTTTTTTGCACTCTTTACCATCAAATAAAAGCTAATTAAATTGATGATGACCCCTACAGAAAAGCCAATCAACACATGTAAAATTGGCCACTCTAGCAGATGTGCCACTCCAGTAAGAATGGCGATCATCGGTAAAGATGCTAATAACACGCGCATAGGGACAGCGCGGATCGGGTCATCATTTAACTTCATCACGTTTATCACCTCTTCTTTCCAAATTCATGATTAACAGATAAATCATTCTAAACCCACTGACCATCCCCACCATGGCACCAATAAAGAGGAATAGAAATCTTGTACTTAGCCATCTATCTAAGTACATCCCTGCAAAAAAGCCAATTAATACACTGAAAATCATGATTAAGCCAATTTCTCTAATTAACGAAATCGCTACTAACGTTTTGCGCGTGTCAGCTAACCCTTTTCGCCCATTTTTTTCACTGTTTTCGTTCGAATCCATATTGCACAGCTCCATTTAAATGTATAGAAAATAGAAAAACCCACCCAACTTAAAGATTGCCTTGTCCGCCCCGACAAAACAACGTCCTTAAACCAAGTGGCTTAACCGAAATTCATATGTAATTATGGTTCTTTTGAAGAAGACATCGTTAGACTTGCCGCCTGTTAAACCTTTCTACAAAATTTTATCATTAAATGGACGATAGGTCAAACGTTTTCAGCAAAAAAGTAAAAATTTTCTCAAATTTCGGGAAAATCAGACCAAAAATTTCAACTTTAAAGGCTACTCCATTTCGAAAACACGTATTCAAAAAATGCAATGTCTTCTGGTGTTGTGAATTTAACGTTCATTGGAGAACCTGCTAAAATTTTGATTTCCAAGTCCGTATACTTTTCAATTAAATGCACGTCGTCGGTCGCGACAAACCCTTCTGCTTTGGCTAATTCGTGAACCTGTCGTAAAGCCTCGGTTGGTGCCGATTGAGGAGTTTGCGCAGACACTAGCTCATTACGATCCAATGTGCAGGAGATAAGAGATTCATCGATGGGATTAACCCTTTTAATGGTGTCTTTAACTGGAACAGCTAAAAGTCCAGCAACACCAGACTTTGCCGTTAAATAACATTGTTCTACCATTTCTTTCGTTACAAGAGGTCGGGCACCATCGTGAACGAGAACAATTTCTTCTTTAACATGCTCTAATCCCTTATAAACACTCTCTTGGCGAGTTTCACCACCAATAACAAACTCAACCTTGGCTTCCTGATCGAATAATTCTCTCATCTGATCAGAGTCAACCTCTGATGTGACCAATACAATCTGGCGACAGCGTTGGTCATTTAAAAAAACTTGTGCACTATGCTGCGCAATCGTCTTTCCTAAAATTTGATACAACGCTTTGTTATACCCAAGCCCCATTCTTGATCCCGTTCCCGCTACTAATAAAATCACACTATACATGTTCATTACCTTACCTTTAACCTTGTTTAATTCTTGATCATTATACCCGATACCATCCAGCGTGACAAGGCTAGCAAAAAGTCCCTAGACTTGACCTATGTCGAGGCTTGTAGGGATTATTTCCCTAGATTTATGCCATATCAACCATAGTAGGGACTATTTTCCCTATAAACGCCTCATATAGACCAATCTAGGGAAATTAGTTGATTGGGTAGATAAAAACAGACCACCTCATGATGACCTGTTTCCTCGTCTTACTGATTAAACATTTTCTCCTGCAACTTCCTTAGGTGCCACAAGGTCGATTCCTTATTAACCTCTACCATATCAAAAGTAATGATCTCACCCTTTTTAATGTCACGTAAAATCCGCGTCTTCTTAGAAATCATCCCAATTGGAACAGCACCGATTTCCTTAGCCGTCTCATAGGTTTCAAGCATCCCGTAGCACGTATACTCACCGTAGCCATCCATGTAATCCCCAGCTTTTAAATCCTTTTTGGCAACCGTCATAACCTCGGCAACTAACCCGGCCTTCGGCACCACCGTGGCTTTGTTCTCAATCACAGCAAGTGCTGCCGACAACGGTGTCTCTAAACTACACAAATGATACGGGCGATAAAGCACGTAGTTTGGACCTGGGCCCATGCTTAAGTATTCCATCTCATGACGGACTTCTTCTAATTTGTGAGACACGATAACAAAAACACCTGGTGCGATTCCATTAACAAAGTCAACAATACCGTATTGATTCAGAACGCCGCCTTCGCTTTTCAAACTAAACTTCTGTGGCAAACCATCAACATCGGATTCCACACCATGCCCCCCACGAACGTCTGGAATAAAACCGGTGGCATTACACATTAAGGCCATCTCAACCATGGTCTTCGTTCCTTCTTTAAAGGACGTTAACATATGGGCTGAAACCCCACGACGCTCGGCTTCCTCTCGCACCGTATCTGGGTTGCAATCAAAATCAAGAGCGTTATTTTTCCCTTTACCAACCACACGAACGTCAAACCCCATGGCATCAGCAAAATCAAATAACTCCATCACCGCTCCTGGCTCATCGCCAGCAGATCCAGTAAAGATCACCCCTGCATCTTTAGCAAGCTTACTCAAAATCGGACCAATCACTGAATCGGTTTCGGCGTTGAGCATAACAATGTGTTTTTTATTTTGAATCGTGTTAAAGGCAATTTCAGCCCCGATCTCAACGCCACCAGTAGCATCTACTACCACATCAACCGATTTCATTTTAACCGCAACGTTGAAATCACCAGTTACTACGAACTTTCCATCGGTTAACGCAGCTTCTGCCTCAACCTCACAGCTGGTCAAAACGACGTCTGCTTCCGCAATGCCTGCCTTAGTTAATGCGTATTTCGCTACTTCTAAATCCAAGTCAACCACAACCCCAGGAGTCATCCCTTTCATGTTATACATTTGACTAACCATACCACGACCCATTTGACCAGCACCAACGATGGCCACCTTGATCGGTGTCCCTTCAGCTTCTAATTTTGCTAGTTTACGATTTAAATCAAGCATTTGTTATCCCTCCAATTTTTATTTCTAAGCAAAGCGAATCTCATCACCTGTTTTTAACGCCGGTGGTGTTCCCGTTACATGGATTTCTCCTGGCAAATTCGCTCGTTCTAAACCACCAAATCTAAGGGTGCAATGCCCTAATTCGCGAAGGGTATCTAAGGCGACACCACCAATTGCAGTAACGGTATGTGTACTCTCTCCAATGGTTAACTGGTCTCCCACAGCAACGTCTGCATGCAATTTGGAAACGCTATGAGTCACCGAAATGTCTTTTAAATCTTGATCTAAAATCGTGTCATTATACAGAATAATGCACTGATTCTCACTTGCCATTTCTTCTACATAACTCCCAATGCCAGTAATGGCAACGTTGTACTTCATTTGATTTCCCTCCTATTGACTACTATTATCTTAAAACAAAGAACGCCACACCGTAAGCCACAACCACCGATAATGGTCCGGTAATCATACGTGAGTATAAAATCGCTGGCATTCCAAGCTCGACGGTTTCTGGCTCTGCTTCACCTAAACTTAAACCAACGGGTACAAAATCACATCCAACTTGTGGGTTAATGGCGAATAGAGCGGGTAAAGCCAAGTAAGCCGGAATAGCTCCCATCCCAATTTGCGATCCTATCAACATACCAACAACCTGGGCAATAACTGCACCTGGACCAAGAACTGGCGATAAAATTGGAATTGAACAAACAATGGAGATCACGATTAATCCGATTAAACTTCCAGCCATCGGTGAAATGGCATGAGCAATCCAATCCCCGATTCCCGATGCTAAAATGATCCCAATGATCATACTGATGAATCCCATAAATGGTAGGATGTTCTTTAACACCATATCAATGGTCTCACGCCCCGCTTCATAGAAGGTTGACATCACACGTCCCATACCGGTTCCAATTTTTACAACAAGGCTTTGTTTTTGATACTTCTCACGTGCTTCTTGCTTAATCTGCTCGTAGTTAGCTGGCTTTTTAATGGCCGGTTCTTCTACTTTCTCAGCAGCTACTGGCGCTTCTTTTTCAGCTGTTTCAACTAAACCATCCACGTTAACATCCGAAACGTAGTACTCTTCCGTAATAAACTTCGCTAATGGCCCAACCTTTCCAACGGGGTTAACGTTAATAGCAGGAATTTTCTTCTTTGGGTAAACCCCACAACGTGCCGTCCCACCACAATCAATGACAGCAACCACAACTTCTTCATCTGGCACACCGATTTTAAATCCGTCCACCACTTCACAATCTAGTAACTCACCTAGTTTGATGGTCACCTCATGAACGCCTCCAGCCGTCATCGATAATACTTTATTTTTACTGCCTTCTTTTTGTAAATAAAGCGGCCCACCCCAACCTGCTGATCCTTTCACTACTTTAATCATCGTCTCATTTCCTCCAATCTACTGGTTTTAAGCGTTCTTTTTCGCTACTAAATAGTTGTAAATTTTCTCCGTAATGATTCCACGGCAGAAAATCAAGATTAAACCAACGATGAAATACCACATCGCTAATGGTCCTAGATCCATTCCTAAGGTCTCAAGACCTGCCGCAATCCCAATCCATACAAATAGCTCACCTGGGTTGGCATGTGGGAATAATCCCGTTACAGGGTGTAAGAACGAAACCGTTGCGTCGTAGAACCCAACTTTGTACTCTTGCTTCAGAAAACGACCAAAAGTATAGCACATTGGATTTCCAAGGAAAAATACCGCTAGAACTGGTAACAACGTGTACCTTGTCACGTAATTACCTGCTAATTTACCAGCAATCTTCTCAACTCGCTCTTCCCCAACGAAGCGAATTAATGAGTTAATGGCAATCATTAAAACAATCAAAGTTGGTAAAATCCCTGTTACTAACCCCATAAACACACTTCCACCCTCTTGGAAGAGCCCCATAAACCAGTTTGCTGCATTTGTTAAAGCTTCCATCTTTCTTCCTCCTCGTATAATAGATACATCCCATTTTGGGATGTTGTGATACTATAGTTAAGATACTGTGGATTAGTGTCCTCCTCCTACCACTGGATGGTTT
>JGI24703J35330_11748507_pt1 | contig 18035 bp, 20 predicted proteins | sample TergutNt197P1_FD_35330 | JGI IMG/M metagenome (IMG submission 35330) | reverse complement strand
ATACTCTTGCTGTTAAATATCCGAGGGCTTTTTTGTGTACATACTTGTAAGTGACACCGATTCCCATTTTATAGCAGTTTCCTAGCATACAAAAAAACGGTATAGACACTGGATAACGCCAGCATCTATACCGTTTTTACATACTATTCAATTACCCAAATTAACCTCTCTATTTTACCCCCACCATATGTACGGTAGATTTGCTAATGCCAAACTTCTTGGCGGTTTCTCTTACAGTTGCATTTGAACTGATGATAAAATTTGCTACTTCCACGGCCCGTTCTTCAATATATGTTTTCAAGAATGGCCCTCCCTTAAATACATAACGTTAAGCTATATATATGAGGATGAAGCCTCGATTAGAACGCAGGATGCGAAAATACCACCGCTCAAAAAGGCTTTATCCTGCGGGTTTGGTGGTGTAACAATAAAAATAATCCATACACTAAAGAGAATTTGTGGTAAAATTTCATCAGCGGAAATAGTATGAATCGAATTTTGACTTCTCGTTGAAAAGCAAAGGAGCTTGTTGCCATGACCCTGCAAAATTTTGAAAATCTAGTCGAAAGTAAAATTTTAGCAAGGGGCAAGGCTTATTTTAAGTCTGGTTATATTTTATCGTTGGAATACGAAGATGATGAATGGGTTGCGGAAGTTGACGGCAGTGATGAGTATACCGTGTCTGTCAACATCTCCAAGGAAGGAGAAATACTAAGTACATTCTGTGATTGCCCCTATGATTGGGGCGATTACTGCAAGCATCAGGCGGCAGTTTTTTACGCGCTTCGAGATAAAGGCATCTTGAATGAAAAAAGCGCGATGAAGTCCGCCAAAAAAGAAAACTTAGAAGAAATTTTGTCAAAGCTGGACAAGCAAACACTTGTTGCGTTAATCATCGAATACGCTAACACATATAAGCCTATGAAAAGTGAAATTAAATTCCGCTACGCTCAAAAAGCGGACGTACTAAAATCCGCAAGGCAAGTAATCCGCAGTGCAGTTAAAGCAGTAGAGCGCAGGGGATTCGTGGAATATCGCGATGTACGCTCTGCTACAGAAGGAGCGAACACCGTTTTGCAGATGGCAGAAGACAAAATAAATTCCAATGAACTTTTGACTGCCGTGTCGCTGGCGTTTATCGTTGCGGAAGAAATGATGGAGTTGATGAACAATTGCGATGATTCCAATGGGTATGCGGGCGGAGCAGTGAGCGAAGCTGTAGAGAAAATTGGCGATGCAATTATAGTCATGCCAAAAAATTATGCGGATAGCAAAAAAATATTTAATGCTGTTTTCGACCATGCGTTAAGTGGTATGTATGATGGGTGGACGGATTGGCGCATGGACTTACTATCTACGCTTGTGCCTTTATGCAGCAACAAAGCAAACCGGGAGCAGATGGAAAAATATTTATCCGTTCCCGAAAATTCGCATGGAAGCGACTTTATCAGGGGCTATGATGTTCGGGTAAAGCAGAAACTTCAATATGAAATAATCTGTAAATTTGATGGTGATGATGCCGCAAATGTTTTTGTAGAGAAAAACTTAGACAACATCGACTTTAGGCGAATGGCAATTATCTCTGCCATTACAAGCAAAAACTATGACAGAGCAATCGCATTGTGCATTGAAGGGGAAAATAGTAACCAACAATATCCCGGCATAGTAAAAGACTTGCAAACTCTTCGATACACGGTTTATGAAGCCACAAACAACAAGCCGGAGCAAAAAACCCTCGCACTTGCTTTGCTGTTGAATGGAGAGTTTGATTATTTCCTCAAATATAAAAGTCTCCATTCTAAAGATGAATGGGTGACGGCACTTTATGATGTGCTGGAAAAAACCGAAGAACGCGACCGCCGCGGCATTTATGTAGAAATACTCGTTCATGAAAAACACAAGCCTCGGCTACTTGCCTTTTGCAAAAAAATGCCAAGTGCCATAGCCCGATACCACACTCATCTGTTGCCGGAATACAAGCAAGAAGTGGGGCAACTTTTTTCTGAACACATCCGACATACAGCCGCTAGAGCGGATAGCCGAACCCAATACAGTGAAGTTTGCCAACTCATCGAAACTTGTGAAAAAGCCTGCCCCGGTGCAACGGATTCGCTCTGTGCCGAAATTATTGAAAAGAACGCCCGGCGGCCCGCCTTTATGGACGAGATGCGAAAAATCGGAAAACATTAGGGAATTGCAGAAAATCTACAGATAAAATTCCCTCATTACGAAAGCCATTGAACAAGATTATTATTTTCCCATATTCCAATACGATTAGTTCCATTCGGGTAAGTCATTTCCCCCTTTCCATGACACAAACCGTTTACCCATGAGCATTCTAAAACATTGCCATTAGGATAGGTGTATTTTCCTGTACCATTCTTTTTACCATTATCAAAATTCCCCTCATAGTAACTTTTATCGGGATATACAAATTTTCCATATCCATGAGGTTTATCGTTCATATGCTCGCCATCATATCTCATGCCATTTATTCCAGTAAATTTGCCTTTGCCTGTAATCACGCCTTCTACAAACCAACCTTCAAAAACATCTCCATTCTTCCAAGTATATTTCCCCTTACCTGTGCGTTTGCCAAATACCCAAGTGCCTGTGTACGTATCGCCTTGCCCTTTGCCTAAACCCCAAGTCTGCGTTCCTATTCCATTTTGCTTGCCATCTACAAAGCTACCATGATACATTGTACCATTTCCCCAGATTATTTGCCCAACACCGTTAAACTTGCCTAAAATAACAGTACCAGTATACGTATACGGCATAGGTGGTATAGGAGTTCCGTCTTTTGCAAATTCTAATGTAGACATTCCATGTACAGTTTCAATCATACGCCAACCCCTCAACTCAATTTTGTCTTTTGATTTACAGCAACTTTCTAACCTCTTGCAATTCTTTAGGTAAAATCATGAATTAAACGGACGTTGATGAATATGTTAATTCACTTACCCAAGTAATCGTAACAAAACAAATCCAGAAATTAATGAGATTTTTTTGCATTATTCATATTGGAGATTGCCAAGAAACCCTGTGCCTATGCGCATTGCATAGCTTAGTACCAAAACATCTAAACCGCTTCTATTCCTCAATAAACTGCCACATTCCTATTTCCGGATTAAATTCTCTCGGTGGCGAAATAGATGGGAAAATTTCCATAATGCTGCTGAACGCATTATAATCCATCACAAACCACAACGGAATTTCATCTTCAGCCAAATCAACGACTACTGCAAATCCAAAAGAACCCACGCCCAAGCAGACCTCTTAGTATCACGACCATATATTCCATTTTCAACAGGACTACAATAGCCATAAAAGGAAAAACTACCAATTGCACGCCGGATAATCTCATATTCTTCTTCAGTAAGTTCCGTTATTACGCGAGGGGGGCTTGAATCACGCCGTGGATATGAAACGCGAAAGCGGTCGCTCTTTGTAATTGGTAGATATATTGAAATTCTATTTTCATATGGAATTTCAAGTTCTAGGGGTAAGTATTTAGGCTGGGAGCTACATCCTGCCATAAACACTAACAAGGTTATGAAAATTAAATATCGTTTATTCATCATGAACTCCTTGTATAGGCTCGACATGAATATAGACTATCCCTGCAAGATTACTTATCTTTCCTACAGGGATAATCTAATTTGGCAATTATCGAATTAAATCTAAGTCCTCTATCTCCCATCCTGATATAAAGTCATTCGTATTGAAAATCGTTAATCCTTAAAAAATGCAATTGTATATGTGCTTACTTACCAAACAACTCGATAATATCCACTGATACGAATGTCTTGAGGCGAAAGAGTAAGGCAAGCCACTGCAAAGCGAACATCGCTTGTATTAACAGCTATCCATCTCTGACCTGGAGAACTTGTATGCCATGTAAAATAATTACCAAGTATGGCAGCTCCTCCCCATGTTCTAGCTAAACCAGTATTTACTATACTACGGTCGAAAAACACCGTATACATAACATGGTCTCCGGGGAGCAATGGAAAACCACTTCTCCAAATGCGCGGATTTAATAATGATGTATTTGGTGGTATAACGCCATGAACCATAAGTGGCATAATGGTTTCGCTATATGGATTTGCAATAGCATAAAGTTCCGCAAAAGGTTCAAGCAAATCTCTTCTAGATAATGCATATATCCAACCATACTCATACAATTCTTCGACAGATAATTTTGCCAAATCTTCAAGGACGGCTTGAACAGCAGAGGCGTATACTACCCTTTTTCCTTCGATAAAGTTTTGGAAAAGACCTGCGTCCATCAAAGCATTTGCAAAATTCATATCCCAGCTAGAAATTCTTACGCCCATATTATTATATAGCGAAACAAATGCATTTATTAAAAATTCCAAATCAGACTCGGTGATTGTGGCAATGTCAGCATTTGTTTTTGATACATGGAAGTATCCGGGTACATGCCTTTCAGTCCTTGAAATAGTGTCGCTTAGAACGTGTGAGATAAATTCAACACTTAGACCCAATCGCGTAAAAGTATCTACAGACTCAGCCGGGATAACATAGCTCAATTCGATGGAGTGTGATATCTGCCCTATTTCAAGACTGCTGGACGCTTCAAATTCAATTAATATGTCCGCAGCATCAATAGCTATTTCAAATGCAGATGCAGACATAGGCAAAACAAAGATTACGAGTGATGCAAGCATTATAAAAAATATTTTATTTCTCATTAGTTTTCTCCTTAATGATATTTTTTAAATTTGGATGCTCTAAAGCGATAATCAAAACATACATTCAAATTCTCCCTATACTCAATATATTTTTACATACGCAACCGCCCCTTTCCTTGCTGTTTTTCAAATCATAAAATATTTACTATGAAAAACAGAAGTATAAACTTTGTAAAATATTAAAACTTATGTCTATATAATGTCAAGCGATTTGTCGCAACCCGCAGAAATCCGTCGCGAACGTTTTTTCACAAACCGTTCGCGACGGATTTTTACCGATTACGACAAAATTGTGTATTTTTTTTATTATCGTGTTACAATCTGTTCAAGAGAAATGGGGTGGACAATTGAAACCAAACCTTACACGCAGGGTCGCATTAATTTTAGCTGAAAAATTAAACTTCTATACAAAGAAAGAAGGCTTGGCATTTACTAAAATGGAACTGGGTATGGAAGTCTTTCTTGTAAATATATCAAAAATTATTATTATGTACCTTTTAGCTACACTTATAGGTGTACTGTGGCAGACAATTGCTATTCATTTTGCGTTTGCGCTTATTAAGAGGTATTCATTTGGCGCACATGCTCTTAACAGCATGGTATGTACGGCAATATGCTGCTTTGCTTTTGTTATAATTCCATGGCTGCTTTTAGATATCGGTATAAACAATTTTGGTGTAGTTGCGGTATTTACCACAGTAATATTTATCCTATACCTATACGCTCCCGCAGATACAAAAGCAAAGCCCCTTGTTGGTAAGGGATTAAGGCTTCAATTAAAAAACAAGGCTTTAATATGTGGATTCGCTCTTATGTTAGTTGCCTTACTTGTACCTTCACAATCACTTAAATTATTATTGGCTTTAGGGGCAATTTTTCAATGTGTCGCTATACTGCCGATAACATATAAAATACTCAAAAGGAGTGAAAGGAACTATGAAAAATATGAAAAGGCATGAAAGTACAGATGTTAGTTTATTACAGAGGATTGCTTGTAAAATAGGCGATAAGCTTGAACAAATTGGGGCTGACCCTCGTAATTGCTGGAACGCTACTATATATGAGCCGGAGTTGCCCGAAGAACTTATAAAAGAGATGATTAACCCATAAGGAGTTATTAATGCCTTTGTTTTTTGCTATTCCATTTGAATTTATTTTGATGTTTATTGTTTTTGCTTGCATTAGTCGCTTAGATTTTAAGCCCATAAAAATTATATTAATTATAATGCTTATCGGCTTATTACTTACACACTTGTTGCCTGTCATCCCGGTGCATAACCTTCGCGCACTTGTGGGTAACGTTACATTTATTATCTTTACAGCTATGGCGGCTTATATAAAGATTAAAAGTTTTAAATTAAGTGCTTTTTTTGCTATGTTTTCAAATATCGTATATATGTTAGCCGCACTTATAACCAATACAATCATGTACCCCATTTTATCAACATTAGTTGGAAATGTCGGTTACGAAGTTATTATGGCTGAGTGGATAATTTTTTTTATTTACAATTTTTCTGTTTTTACCCTTGCATTCATATTTGCAAGTAAAGCGGGAATAGTTTTTCAAAAAAGACTTGTTTTATTAGACGAAGGCATGAAAGAAACATTTGCAAATTATTTATTTATTGGGGCATTGATTACTTTAACTTCATTTTTTATCATAATATATCTTCGGGATACTATATCGAATGTCGCAGGTTATCCACTGGCATACACTTTATCCCTAGCCGTATGTTTCGCGCTATTGATTTTTTTGATGATTTCATTTGAAATAAGTCTGCGTAAAGAAATGGATTTACGTTATAAAAACGAAAGTTTAAGTAATTTGCGTGAGTATATTGCCAATATCGAGGATATAAGAAAATTTAAACATGACCATGGAAATTTAATGCTGGGATTTTTTGAGCATATTAAAAACAAGGATATAAATAAAATAAATGAATATTATCAAAAATATATATCCTCATTTTACAAAAACACAGACTCCATAAATACGAACATTGAAGCGTTGGATGGTCTTAGTTCGCCTGAGATAAAAAGCATACTGGCATATAAATTGTCACATGCACAGCAGCTGGGGATAGATGTCTTCATCGATGTATCAGAAAAATCAAATCCAATTGACGATAACTTAATAGACGTATGCCGCATAATTGGCACTCTTATTGAAAATGCGATTGATGCTTGCAAAAATGTTGAAGGAGCTTTAATAAGGTTTGGGGCATTAAACAAAGGACAATTAACGTTGTTCGTCGTGGAAAACACATGTCACGAACCCCCGGATTTAGAAATAATAAATGAAGCAGGGTATACGACAAAAGGAGAAAAACGCGGACTGGGGTTGCACACAACTTCCCAAATAATTCAACGGAATCCAAATTTAACAATGGCCACCCGGATTGAAGACGGACTCTTTATTCAAATATTATCCGTGGCATAAAATAACTAAGCGGAGGCGGAGGCAGAATCATATGCTATCTGTATTTATATGCGAAGACCAAGAAGAATTTTTAAATCGTATTAGCTATTGCATTAGTGAATATATTTCAACCAATCAATTAGATGCAATCGTAAAGTGTGCGACTCCTTCTCCGAATGAAATTTTGAAGCATTTGCAAGAAGGAAGCGCACTTGGGCTATATTTTTTGGATTTGGATTTAAAATCTTCCATTGACGGTTTTAAATTAGCAACAGAAATAAGAAAATATGACCCACGAGCTTTTATCGTAATTTGCACAAGTGATGCAGATTCAAAACATCTTTCTTTTAAATATGTAATTGAGGTAATGGATTATATTACTAAGGATGTAGACGATTTTAACGAACGCCTATGTGCTTGTGTCGATGTTGCCTATTATAGGCACATGGAGGGGATGGGCCGAAAGAAACTGGAAATAAAAGTTTCTGAAGATATAGAACTAAAAAACAAAACCCGGTTCTTGAAGGGTGAGTTTGTATACTTAGATTATGAAGATATTCTTTATATAGAAGTAACTGCCGGAAGAGCCCATCATATTACGATACATACTATAATGGACTCCTATACAATGAGGGGAAGCCTAAATAAAATTCAAAAATCATTAGACAATCAATTTGTCCGTTGCTATAAATCATGCATTGTAAACGTTAAAAAAATACAAAGTATAAACAGTAGCGACGGAAAAGTATCTTTAATAAATGGAAAACAATTATGCGTAGGACGTTCTTATATTGAGCAAATTCGCCAAACTATATTAAATTGCGCGGAGAAATTGTGAATTTATTTAATTTCTGAAGCTCCACCCATGTATGGTATTAGAACTTCGGGGATTTTGATACTGCCGTCTTGCTGTTGATAATTTTCGATAATTGCGGCGGTGGTGCGGCTTACTGCCAAGGCAGAGCCGTTAAGGGTGTGGGCGAAAAGGGGCTTGCCCCCCGCGCTGTCCTTAAAGCGTATGCTTGCGCGGCGTGATTGGTATGCTTCGTAGTTACTGCAACTGGAGATTTCTACATAGCGATTATAGCTTGGCATCCAGACTTCAAGGTCGTAGGTTTTTGCGTTGGCAAAACCTAAATCGCCCGCGCAAAGGTTTACTACGCGATAGGGAAGTTTTAGTTTTTGCAAAATATCTTCTGAGTCGGCAGTTAGTTTTTCCAGCTCGTCGTAAGAATTATCAGGATGAGTTAATTTAAAAATTTCAACTTTGTCAAATTGGTGTACGCGAATTAGTCCGCGTGTATCGCGCCCTGCCGCACCCGCTTCTTTGCGAAAACTGGGCGTGTATGCGCAGTAATACATGGGAAGCTTCGCACCATCTATGATTTCTTCGCGGTGAATGTTCGTTAGGGGAACTTCTGCCGTGGGGATTAGAAAATAATCCGTGTCTGTCAGATGGTACATGTCTTCTTCTTTGTCTGGCAATTGTCCCGTGCCTATCATACTTTGGCGATTTGCTATGTGTGGGGGCATTATTTCTTCGTATCCGTGCGCGGTGTGCCTGTCCAACATGAAGTTTATCAGTGCGCGCTCCAGCCTCGCACCCATTCCGCGCAGCATTATAAAGCGCGAACCTGCAATTTTTACTGCTGTTGCAGGGTCAAAAATAGATAGCTCCTCGCCTAAGTCCCAGTGGGGCTTTGGCTCAAAATTAAATTTTGTCGGCTCTCCCCATTTGCGAATTTCTACATTGTCGGCTTCGTCCTTGCCCGCAGGTACAGTCTCATGCGGAATATTCGGAATCGCCATCAGGAAATTTTCCAGCTTTTCGTCTATCTCGCGCACTTGGGGTTCGAGATTTTTGATTTTTTCGGAAAGCTCTTTCATTTCTGCCATCAAAGCCGATGTATCTTCACCCGCTTTTTTTAACGCAGGAATTTGTTTCGATGCCGCGTTTTGCTTCGCTTTCATTTGCTCGGTCGTATTTAAAAGCTCTCGCCTTTGCTTGTCCAAATCGGCAAACGATTCTAATTTAAAATCTTTGCCCCGCTTTGAAAGTGCCTTCTTTGTTTCGTCAAAATTTTCTCGCAAAAGTTTTATATCAAACATATAATTCTCTCCTAAAATCTTTTGTTTATAGCGTAACCCTCGATAAATGCAGTAATCACTAGCTCTATAGATTGCGCATCAACAAGGCGATACCTCAAATGGTAATATATATGCCTCAATAATTTATCAGGTATAAGCTTGCCATCTACCATTTCTCCAAGTCCGTCCCGAATAAGCGTTGTTGCAAAAGCCTCATTCACAAAGACATATTTGTCATCGATTCGTGTGGATGCGCACTGTATCGGCTTTCTGCGGCAAAGCCAATACACAGTATATGCAAGCATTTTTTCATCACTAATATCCGTTATATTATGGAAAAGTTTCAGTCGCGATATATCTGCGAAATAATCAAGCAATAGGTGTGCAATTGCATTTTCGTTAATTACAATCGATGAAGTGTTAATTTTTTTCAAAAATGCTTTAATCTTTTCTTGAAGATATGTCGCACGCATAGGCATTGCTTCAGCGAAATCACCAATCTCGCAAAGCTCCTGATATATACTTTTGTCGCTCATATCAACTCATGAAGGAAAGGCTTCCTTCTTCCTCCAAGCTCCTGGTGTAGCGTTCCAAATCAGCCAGTTCTTTTATTTCATCACGTTTAACGCCATCATTCGGAAGGCGGTCATTAAAACGTCCTTCTTTGTCCAGCTTAATAAATAGCGATTTGTATTTGTCTTTATTGATTTCTATTTGCTCAGTTAGACCCATGCTAATCCCCTTTCAGGTATGTATGCCGCATTGTAGCATTTGTGTATTCCTATTGCAATGTAATTAGCTTAAATTGAAGCAATCGAAATTTTTTGAGTAAATTTTTGGTATAATAAAAAAAATGAATATGGAGTGAACTTTATGCAATTTAGAGCAGATAAATCATCGGGCAACAAGCTTTCCGCGTTGGGATTTGGGTGTATGCGATTTCCGCAAATTGGTTCGGAGGCAGAAAGAATGGTGCTTTCGGCGGTGCAAGGCGGCGTGAATTTTTTTGATACGGCGTATCTTTATCCAAATAATGAGAAGACGCTTGGGGCGATTTTGAAAAAATTGAAATTGCGCGAAAAGGTATATATTGCCACGAAGCTTCCGATTTCGCTATGTAAGACGTACGAAGATTTTGACAAGTTTTTACTCCAACAGCTAAAGCGTTTGCAAACGGATTACATTGACTACTATCTTTTGCATAATATTACCGTGCTGGAGCAATGGGAAGACCTAAAAGAACTGGGCATAGAAAAATGGTTTGCCGAGAAAAAAGCTTCGGGGCAAATACGGCAAATCGGCTTTTCGTATCATGGTTCGGGGGATGTTTTTCCAAAACTGCTTGACGCGTATTCGTGGGAATTTTGCATGATTCAATATAATTACTACGACGAAAATTATCAGGCGGGGAAGAAAGGCTTGCTCCTTGCGGCGGAAAAAGGACTTTCGGTAATAGTGATGGAGCCGCTTTTAGGCGGAAGACTTGCCACGGGATTGCCAAAGAAAGCTAAGGAATTATTCGCAAACGCAAACCCGAACAAAACCCCCGCAGAATGGGCATTGCAATGGCTGTGGAATCACGAAGAAGTAACGGTTGTGCTAAGCGGAATGTCGAACACGGCTCAGGCAGAGGCAAACATGAAAGCCGCCTCTGATTTTATGCCGCTAAAGTCTGAGGAACTGGCTGTTTTTGATAATGTGGCAGAAGTTTTCAGACAATCGTTCAAGGTAAAATGTACAGGTTGCAATTACTGCCTGCCCTGTCCAAAGGGCATCGATATACCCGCACGGCTTACCGCGTACAATGCAAGCTATGCGCAATCTTATTTTACAGGTCTTGTGCTGTATCTAACAGGAATGGGCGCGGTGGCAAAAAAGCCCATCAGCGTCTACGATTGCAATAATTGCGGAAAATGCGAAAAGCAGTGCCCGCAATCCATCAAAATCCGCGAAGAACTAAAAAAGGTAGGAAAACGCATGGAATCCCTACCTTTTAGAATATTTGTAAAATTAATGAGGCTGTTTATACGGTGATTTCAAAGTAGCCTATGAAACGGTTACATAAACAAGCGTTTGATTAACAAGCTGGTATGCTATTTCTCCAAAAGTGATTGGGCCTGCGAATGCTTCGATTTTTTTGCCTTCAAGCCCGCCATATAAGAAGTTCAAAATGCAGTTGCATGAAAATACAGAATTTATATCGCATATTCCGCTAAGGCGGTTACGGAAGGCGTTTTCGTAATCAGAAATGTTTTTTGCCACCCTGTACTGTATGCCGTTAAACACCGGCGCGTATAAGTATACCGTGCCATCTGAAATAGATTTTATGGATACATTTACGCCGGAGCCGGAATAATCCCCAACCAAGGGCATTTTCGTGTCTATGTTGTTTTTTTCAATATATTCGGCAAAATTAACTTCCTTACCCCCAACCAAGCATGTTTTTACCACAAATCCCTCTTGTGTAAATTCAATCAGTGGAGAGCTTGTGTCTTGCTCGAAGATGTTAATTATGCCCATGTTTACAACTTTGTCGGCAGGAACTTCTAAATGCAAGGCGACGGCTTTGCTCGAAGAGGCTTCTGCTGACAATCCATTAATGCTTATGGGGCTTTGCCCGGATTTGCCAAGGTTTACGCCCGAAATCCAACCTGTTATGTTGTGCATAAACATATTCTCAAATTCCGGCGCGTTTTCTGCATATTCCCTGTGTATGTCGCTGTCAAATGGGATAATTACTATGGAAAATCCATTGTCAAAACCGTCATTTGCCACATTTTTAATATCGTCGGTAGAATATGTTTTAATCGAAAAATTCTTGTATGGAAACCCTGTTACAAAAAGCCGTTCGTCGGATATTTTTCCGCCATCCTCAGCCATGAAATATTCGGTAGAGCCGCCTATCCAATTGCCTTTAGGCAATTTTTTTAACAGCGATTCCGCGCCGGCAATGTGGAGAAGTGAACCCTCGGCAATTTTTTTTGATGTAGCTTCTAATGTTAATAGCATATTTTTCCTCCTACATTTTTGTTGCCAAAGCATAATCGGCACTCATTATTGATGTAAACTTGTTTAAAAAATTATTGATTTCTGCGGTACAGTTTAACAATGTGCTGTTTGACGGATTTTGCGTGTAGGTTCTTTTTAGCCTTGTAATCAGCATAGAGAATCCAAGCTGGGAAAATGATTGATTTCCTTTAAGAATTCTCTCTGCTTGCTGTGATGTTACTTGCATGATAATTCCCCCTATTTAAGTTAAATTTACTTGTACACTATAGCATTACGCGATTGCAGAAGCAACCAAGGGAACGTAAGGAAATAAAGTTCCCTAACTAATCCTTCATACCGGAAGTGGTCAAGGTTTCAATCATCTGACTTTGTGCGATTACGAAAAACGTAACGGGAACAATCATCATAATAAACATAACTGCCGCGCCTGCGCCTGCGCGAGCGATTCCGCCCTGCGCAATTTGCCCCATGGCAAAAGAGAGAGGCTTTAACTCCTCACTGCGCAAAAACACGCCGCCTGTATTAACCCACAAGCCCTGAAAGCTTAGAATAATAAGGGTAAGCCACGCGGGTTTAACATTCGGCATAACAATGGACCAGTAAATTTTGAATTCTGACGCGCCGTCTATGCGCGAGGATTCGATAAGGGACTCAGGAATTTGCTCCATAAACTGCTTCATGAGATACAGACCAAGCGGCGCGGAAAACGCAGGTAAAATAATTGCAAAATACGTGTTGTTAATTCCCAGCGCGGAAATGATTAAAAAGTTAGGAATAGCCGTAACCGTACTCGCAAACATAAGGGAAAGTACAACCATGGAAAAAAGCAATTTCTTGCCGGGCAAGTCGCATTTTGCCAAAGCATAAGCCGCGGCGGAAGCAAAGAGCAAATGCCCGCCCGTGCCAAAAACCGTAAGAATAAGCGTATTCAAAATATACCGCGAAAACGGAACCCACGAAGCTTGCATAAGTACAAACAAATCGCCAAAATTGCTTAGAGTAGGGTTTCGCACAAAAAATCTAGGGGGAAAGTGGAACAATTCATCCAGCGGCTTCAAAGCATTCATAACAGTAAGCACCAGCGGAAAGCCCATAAACACAGCCAAGATTCCCAGCACTACAAATAAAGCAAAAGTCCCGCTTGCCGAACGATTAAGCCTCTTTGTACGTTTCGCAAGCCGCCCGATTTTCTTTCCATTTTCGTCGTAAATATATTGAGTCTTCCTTAATTTGAACCCCTTCATCACGCCTGTCATTTTACGTTCCCACCTTTCTAAGAAGGTGCTGAACCGTCTTATTAGAGCCAATCATAATAAAGAACAAAATTGTAGCAATTGCCGAAGCAAATCCCATCTCAAACCGAATCCATCCAAAGTCCATCATATGCGTAACAATAGTTTCGCCCGCATAGTTAACACTGGGAAGACCCGCCAAAGTAGTCGAAATATCTGCAACGGCAAAGGAAGTAGTAATCTGCATAACCGCACCAAACATAAGCTGAGGCTTCATAGACGGCAAAGTAATATACCAAAGCTCCTGCCACCTATTCTGAATACCATCCACAGCCGCCGCCTCATACATAGACTTATCCACCGTCTGCAATCCCGCGATAAACGCAAGAAACCCAACCCCCAGCGACAACCACAACTGCACTATAAGAAGCAACGGCAAAATATAATCCGTATCCCTAAAAAAGTTTATCGGATAATCAAAAAATCCCCATCTAAGCATATGCGCATTAACAAGCCCATACCTATCGCCTGAAAAAACATACGCCCAAATAACAAAAACCATGCCCGAAATAGACGGCGCGTAAAACACAACCGTCATAACAGCCCTAATCTTAGGCGGCAATTCGTTAATAACCCACGCAAGCCCAAAGCACATAATATAAGAAATTGGCCCCGTCACCACCGCAAAAATAAGCGTATTTTGCAGTGCAATCATAAAGACCTCATTCTCCAAAAATAATCTAATATAATTATCCCACCCCACAAACTGCGGCGGCTGTAATATATTAAAACTGGTAAAACTTAGCGTAATAGCCATCAAAACAGGCAAAACCGTAAATGTAAAAAATAAAACAAAATATGGTGCAAGCAAGGCATATCCCTGCCTCTTGCGTCTAACTTCGCTCCACTTGGATTGCTTTTGCATGGCGTTTCTCCTTTTTCATATATTCACCAAGTTATGGTGATATTTGGGAGTTCTTCAAACATAGGGTCATTTGTTAAAAGTGTAAGATTTTCAACAAATGCTTGTGCCGCTAATAATCTATCGAAAGGGTCGCGGTGCGCCCATTTGAGCTTAGCTGCAAAATGAGCATGGTTCATATTTAATGGAAGTTCTTTTGCATTAAGCTTACTGATGATATCAAAAAAATTTTCTGCAAAATAATCGTATTCAGATAATTTCCCAAGCTGATGCTTATACACTATTTCATACACGCTTACTGCCGACACAAACAGCTGATTATTGATATTTTCGATTATCGAAAATGCATTCTTTCCAAGTTTCATTTCGTCGCGTACAGCCCACAAAAGAGTGTGCGTATCCAGCAAATAATTCACAGCCCCCATGCTTTTAAATCCTCTTCGGGCAATGGGTCAAAAAAGCTATCCGGAAGCGGAGGCAATTTATCTTTAAGAAATCCCAATTGCCGCTTAGGTTTTTCGGCAGTAACTACAGCTTCACCAAAAACTAACATAACTTCTGCATGGGTAGGAAGCACAATTTTTTCAAATGGCGTGAACAAGCCATTTGAAAGATTTCCCTTAACTGCTTGCATATATCATTGCTCCTTATCAAAGTTTTTTGTCGAACTTTTTTCAAAAAAGTTCGTGGGGGTTTGGCATTAATCTATCCCAAACTCTCTCCGCTTAGCCCGTAACTCGTCATTAATGCGGCGCACAGAATCGACTAAGGAATCGCGTGGGCTTATTGTTCCAAGTTCGACGGTGGTGAAGAAAGCGTTGCGCACTTGGCGAGGCGTGAAATAACCGCCGGGAACTTCAGGGATACCGCGAACGTATTGGAATTGGTTTTGAAGGCTGCGATAGTCTTGGATGGGCCAAGGCATTCTGGCGAATGCCTCCAGATTGGCAGTTGGATGACGAGCAGCCGCGCCCATGAGCGATTCCATTTCGCGGCCGAATTGAGTCTGTATGTCGGCAGAAGTCCACCACTTCATAAATTCCCACGCCGCGTCGGGGTCGTTTACGGCTTCCATCATAATAACTGCCGAGCCTCCGGCAGGTACAGAGCGGTCGATTGTTCCGTCGGGATGAAGTGTACCGGGTACACTTGTGAAGCCCCAGCGTCCGCGAAGTTCGGGCGCGAAAACTTGAAGCATATTATAGGTAGAATAATCGGCAATGGCTAAGGGCATTTCGCCTAAGCGGAAACGGTTTGCAAAATCGAATTCGCGGTCTAATTCGTAATCGGTGAAAAATCTTGTGAAAGTACGGAAAGCATTGATAGCAATTTCGTCATCCAGCGCGGAGCGAGAGCCGTCTTCATTGTATATTTCGCCGCCCATTTGATATAAAAACATTACATAAGAACCGAGTGGCGCGTCGCCTACGGGAATGCCGAAATCCATATGATTAATCGCAAGTTTTTCTATGGCAATGCTAACATCATCCCATGTTTGCGGGAGGGATAGCCCGATTTCGTGCAAAATATCGCGTCGGTAGAAAAGCATGGGGAATGTGATAGTTTCGGGGAGTGCGAATACCATTCCATCGAAGGTATATGGAACCATTGCGGCTTCGTGGAAACGCTGTGTGACTTCTTCAAAGCGCGGAAAACCCGAAATATCGCGAACCGCGCCGCGCATACCAAAGTCCATAGGCGTAGAATTTCCTACAGAAAGCACAATATCCGGACCTTGCCCCGCAACAGTAGCGGGAAGAAGCGTTCCCATATCTACAAGCATAAGCGTTACGCCAATGCCGGTATCGCGGGAGAAAGTTTCATCTATGAGGGTTTTGACGATATTTGCTTGGTCACGTCCTGTGCCTATCCAAATTTCGATATTGCGATAAAGTCCGTCGTGTTGCTCTACGGGAAGGGTGTTAAAGTCTATTATGAAAGAAAAAATAAGCGTCATAATTTCGTGCCAAATTTGCCTCCACCACCTATGCCCATTATCGGGGGTAGGCGCGTCGTATGGCAAAATATAAATCGCGTCAACGCTGAGTGCCTGTTCGCGAACAAGCATCATCCACGTACCCAAAGCACCGATATTATCTCTAAAATGCCCCAGACGTTGCGGAATTCCTTCGATATCGTTGTACATTATGGTCATTATACGAGCAAGCGAGCGGATTACTGCATCTCTTTCGCCGCGCCCGACAGCCATTTCTGTTAGACTGTCAAAAATTTCGTCGAGAATAACGCGCTCTTCCATCAACATGCCTTGAATATGGGGCAAACGGCGACCTATTTGATAATCGCGAAAAGTTTCGGGAGAAGTACCTGTTATCATAACTATCTGGCGGTAAATGGCATTCAGCCTGACTACGGCTTCGTTAATTTCGCGAAAGAATTCTGCATAGCCCCCTAAAACTGCCTCCATGCGGATAGTGTGAGTTCCCTCGTCGAACCAAAATAAAAATGGCTCATCGTCGCCAAGCGTGTTAATCTGCCATCCGTTTGCGAAAGGAAAGGCTACATATTCCATTTCAGAAAAGGGAACTTCTCCATTAATGGAAATGCGCCTAAAGGAATGCGCTCCTCGGTTAAAATGCTGGCGCGTGTTAAGAGCAATTGTATAAAGCCCCGCTTCTTCCACGTCGAATTCCCATTCAATCCACGAGCCGGGCTCGGACCAAGACTCGCCGCCAATATGATTTATACGGATATATCGGAAGCTGTAGGGATAAACCCCCGGCCCGGCAGTATCCGATTGCGGCGCAAGCATTGGCGAAGATTTTCGGACGGCATATTGCCCCTCGATGCGAATGGGTTCGATATTGGTAACGCTTGGGCGCGGCAAATTTCCAAAGCCCGCCGAAACTTCTGCATAAGGCAACACTTCCGGCGACTGATGCACCCGAATATTGCGAATCAGCATAGGTTCGCGCTGTGAGAAAAATCCGATTGTGTTAAGCCCCGCTTCAAAATAAAAAGACAGCGGCTCGTTGAAAGAACCCATGTTGTCGCGTATTATTTCTTCGCGCCAAACATGCTGCTCTATTTGCGTAGGGCGGCGTTCGTTGCCTTGCGCATCCCGCTGAAAATAATCCAGTTGATTAACCCACGTCCGTGGAAACTCCACAGGGTTTGCTTCGGAAAAAGGCAGTTCCCCATTAATGAAAACGGCCCTTTGGATATTAGAACTTCTCCCTGCCACAGAGTAATAGTAAACCGATATATTATAAAGCCCCGCCTCTGCCACAAAGAATTCCCATTCAATTAAACCCGCTTCATCCACGAAAACAGAACCCTCATAATACCTAATCTCCATGCCCTCCACAAAAGCATAATCGGCGGCATCAATAATATATTCCGCATCCGGACGCGGTGTATGTGCATGTTCATTCATAAAATCCAAAAAACTTCCACTCTCGCCAAAAGCCGTAAGCATTTGTGCATAAATTTCAAGCCGCTCATCTTCCGATGCATAGGCAACCACAGGTGGCACAAACAGTAAAATCATTACCAGAAAAATTAATTTTTTACGCAAGGTAATCAATCCCTTCTGCGAATATAATAAAGGAAAACCGTGGGGACTCCGTCCCCACACCCAGCAATCTTTTTGCCCCGCTTTTTTCAAAAAGCGGGCGGGGGTTCGGGGG
>JGI24703J35330_11748508_pt1 | contig 18161 bp, 14 predicted proteins | sample TergutNt197P1_FD_35330 | JGI IMG/M metagenome (IMG submission 35330) | reverse complement strand
ACGCGAAAACGTAACTGTAGCAACCATCAACTCCATACCCGTATCGGCGGGGGAAGTCACCTTTATCATATGGGAAGCATGGAACACTCTCCAGCCAGTCTACGAACTGATGGAAAGAGATGCATGGAATCGTGCAGTCTTAGAAGAAGCCGTTCGTCTCTCTGTCATTCCCGTATTGTTCCGAGACTATGCGGAGCGTAATAACATCTTGCTCGACCCCATGGAAATGGCAATGATTGAAATGGAAATAGCAGAAGTCGCCGAGTTTCAGGGCTTAGATGTTTTTATAGAAATGCTGCAAAACGACGGCATCTACGGCATAGAACACCTGACAGAACTCTTACGCATGTTCTCATTAATGGATACCGTGATGATGGAAATTGTACAAAACCCCGCTTTGTTTGCGCAGTTCGAAGCATACCACGAGAGCGAAGATGACGAAGAGCTTCTTGGGGCAAAACACATCCTCATCACCACCGAAAACTTCGCTTCCGAGGATGACGCAATGGACTTTGCACGCCTCATACATGCTCGCGCCATAGCAGGAGAGGATTTTGACACCCTCATCGAAACATATGGCGAAGACCCGGGCATGGTCGGCAATCCCGATGGCTACACCTTCGTGAGCGGCGTGATGGTAGGAGAATTTGAAGAAGGTACACGCGCTCTTGCCATAGGCGAAATTAGCGAACCCATAGCCGCTTTCCATGGCATCCACATCATAAAGCGCGTAGAGCCAAACCCAAACGACGTAGTGCGCCCATGGGGTTCACCCTCTCCGGAACAACTAAAGATGCAAGCAATATATATGGCTTTTGAATCCATGGCAGAAAGCGGCGACATTGTTTTCTTACCCGAACTCTATGAACTGGCTTTGCCGCAATTGCAATAAACCCACTATCTTGGTCGCATCGCTTTTAAGCTTTCCCATAAAAGCGGTGCGACTTTTTTATATATATCATCAAACTGCGAGATGGGCAGAGGGCTTTCACCGAGGCCACACTCTATTGTAAAGCCGGGGCGATTGAAGGCTTGGATAAACCAGTCGCGGTAGCCGCCGTGGGAGGACTCATCGGGGACTTCTTCGAGCTTATAGCCGCTTACGGCAGAAAGACGGCGAGCGAGAGCCTCTGCGCCGGGGGGATTGCAGTCGACGTACCGCCAATAGATTTCTTCGCCCTGCGTATGCAGTGAAAGTGTCACATCAACATCATGATGCAATGTGTATGCGGCCATTGCGCAGCTTTCCGGTTCCGACAACGGCTTTTCACCTACATAATCTCGTGCGCCCGGCGAGGTATAACCACGCGCAAATTTATGCTCCCTCGCAAGCTCCCAGCCGGCCGGGTAGTTTGAGTTCAAATCCACGCCACAGATATTGGCCTTCCATAGACGCGACTCCCCACCCTTGCCAAAAAATTCCGACCGCCTCACATCATCATTTATAATATCAACCCCATCGGGATTGACCAGCGGAATTGCATGTAATGTGACATCGTCCAAAGGAAAATCAATTTTGCATTCTTTCAAAAACTTCATCAGGATTAATGTAGTAATCCACTCATTTGCATGATGTGTTGCATTGACCAGCACAGACCGCGCCCCACGACCAATCGTAATCGCATGTATGGGCTTGCCCAGTCGTGACGTGCCGATTATCGAATGATGAAAATGCGGACATGAGTCGATGAGGTCTGCCACCGCAGTATCCAAAATTGCTGATGTTAACATACTTATCTTCCTTCCTGTATCTTCCATTCTATGCGACAAATGGTTTTTGTGCTAAAATCATAAAATCATAAATATAGGAGCGTGTTGAACTATGAAAATCCTGCTCTTTGACGGTTTTAGCATTTTAAACCGTGCATTCTATGCTCTGCCAACGCTCACAAACAGCCAAGGAGAATACACTAATGCCATTTATGGATTTTTGAATATATTTTTCAGATTTTTGGATGAAGAAAAGCCGGACTATATTACTGTTGCATGGGATTTGCCAAGGCCTACATTCCGTCACGAAATGTATGGCGCGTACAAGGGAACACGAAAAAAAATGCCGGACGAGCTATGGGCGCAAGTGCCTACACTAAAGGCATTGCTCGCAAAGATGCAAGTGCCATCTGCCGCTTGCGAAGGCTATGAGGCAGATGATGTACTTGGCACACTTGCAAAAAAAGCGGTTGTGAGCGGTGTTGCGCCTGTCATCATCACAGGCGACCGTGACATGCTGCAACTTGCTTCTGAGCAAATAAAAATACGTTTGCCCAAGACCAAAGCAGGCAAAACTGAGGTAGAGGACTACAATGCCGCCGAGGTGATGGCGAGATATGGTGTTACGCCCGAGGCTTTTGTGGATGTAAAGGCACTCATGGGTGATGCATCTGACAACATCCCGGGTGTCCCCGGAATCGGCGAAAAAACAGCGACAAAAATCATCGCAGAATATGGCACTCTGGAAAATGCCATCGCGAATGCGGCAGACATAAAGCCCAAAAAAGCGTCAGAAAATTTGACAGAGTTTAGCGAGCAAGCCGTCTTGAGTCGTGCATTGGCGGCTATCGCCACAGACGCACCTGTGGAGTTAGAACTCTCGGGAGCGACAAATTTATTTAATGATGAAGCTGCGGCAGAGGTCAGGCGGCTGGAGCTAAAGCGGTTGTACAAACGTTTTGGCGAGCCGAAGAGTATCAAAAAAGCAGAGTACAAAGTCATAAAAACCTGCGAAGAAGCCAAAGACATTTTCTCGCGTTTGCAAAACGGAAACGCAGGTGCGTCGTTTTATCCGCTACCATGTGGAGAAGTCGGTGTCGGCACAGGTTTTGCTGTGGCGGATGCAGACGGTGTGTATTATTTTCCGCCATGCAGTAGTGGCGAAATCACTCTTGTAAGCCAAGAGGAGGATTTGTTTGCGATTGCTAAACCATGGCTGGCTTCCGACGCACCAAAATATGTATATGACGCAAAAAGCGTCATACGCCAATGCGGTGACGTAAAAAACATCACCTTTGATACCATGCTTGCAGAGTATATACTCGACCCACTCGACGGCAAACGTACAAAAGAGCGCGAAACTACAGCCGAATACGCCGCCTCTGCCGCAGCTGACATCTACAATTCTTATCCGATTTTGGAAGAAAATCTAAGAAAAACAAATCAGACATCACTCTTTAGAGATATAGAACTCCCCTTGGCTCATCTCCTTGCAGAGATGGAAAGCGTTGGCATAAAAGTATGCAAAAATACGTTGGTATCCTTTGGCGAGGTGATGGATGAAAAAATCGCAGCACTCAGCGAGCAAATCCACGCTCTTGCCGAAGAGGATTTTAATATAAATTCTCCTGCACAGTTAGGCGAAATCCTGTTTACAAAACTTGGTCTAAAGGGTGGCAAAAAAACGCAGAAGGGCTACTCCACCGCCGCCGATGTCTTAGAAAAATTGAAGGACAAGCACGCGATTATCCCGCTTATTCTGGAGTATCGTGCAGTATCCAAGCTAAAGTCCACTTATGTAGACGGCATGTTGCCATTGATTAATAAAAAAACCTTACGCATCCACTCGACTTTCCATCAGGCACTCACTGCCACGGGGCGACTATCCAGTGCCGAACCCAATCTGCAAAACATCCCCATACGTACCGCACTTGGACGCGAGTTGCGGCGGGCGTTTGTCCCTGCCGATGGCTGTGTTTTTTTGGACGCGGATTATAGCCAGATTGAGTTGCGGCTTCTTGCGCATATGTCCGATGACCCTGTGTTGATTGCCGCTTTTCGCAAAAACCAAGACATACACAGGCTCACCGCGTCACAGGTTTTATATATCGCACCCGAGGATGTCACCGAGGAACAACGAAGCAACGCAAAGGCAGTAAACTTTGGCATAATATATGGGATTAGTGCTTTTGGGCTTTCTGAGGATTTAAAAATCTCTGTAAAAGAAGCCGAAGGCTACATCAAGGGTTATTTCGAAAAATACCCAAAGGTACGAGCCTATCTCGACAGCACTATCGCACAGGCAAAAAAGGATGGCTATGTTTCTACTTTGTATAATCGCCGTCGCGCACTTCCGGAGTTAAAATCGTCTAATTTTAATCTGCGTGCATTTGGGGAGCGCGTGGCAATGAATATGCCAATCCAAGGCACCGCCGCAGATATAATAAAAATTGCAATGCTAAACGTCGCGTCACGTTTAAAGCGCGAAAACCTGGCCGCATGTATTGTCCTGCAAGTGCATGACGAACTACTTCTTGAAAGCCCAAAAGAAGAAGCCGAGCGCGTGGAGATTATATTAAAAGAAGAGATGGAAAACGCGGCAACCCTCTCCGTGACACTCGCCGCAGAAGTAAAAGTGGGGGAAAGCTGGTATGCGACAAAATAATTTCCCTACAATAGGAGTTACGGGGATTACGGGTAGTGGCACAAGCACCGTTTCTGCCATATTGGAGGAGCGTGGCGGCTATATCATAGAGGCCGACAAGCTCGCTCACGACACTATGAGCAAAAACAAACCTGCATATGCCGCGATTGTAGACCATTTTGGCAAAGATATACTAAACGCCAACAGTGAAATAAACCGCCGTGCGTTAGGCAAAAAAGTCTTTGGCAACAAGACAGAAATGGCAGAGCTGGAAAAAATAATCCACCCCGCCGTAATCGAAAAGACCCGAGAGCTGGTAGATACCCTGGCAGAAAACAATAACTACACATTTGCAATAATAGACGCGCCGCTTCTTGTAGAGTCAGGCATGAGTACCCTCTGCGACAGCATATGGTTAATCACAGCACCTGACGAAATACGCATACAGCGTGTTACAGCTCGTGACGGGATTGACGAAAACACGGCAAAACGCCGATTGCAAAGCCGCAAGGGAGATGCACATCTTCGACAGCACGCAAATATAACAATAGAAAACGACGGCAGTGCAATAGCACTACGCAGTAAGGTAGAAATCGCATTAAAGGCAATGTCGCTAAACCGTAATGGTTGGCATGATATGGAGGTTTTGGAGCTTTGAAAAAACTGATGCTCTCGGTGATTGTCATCCTCACCGTGATTGCAATGGCTATGGCTGTTAATATTCGTTATCCCGTGCGGCATCTGGATATTATCCGTGAGAATGCGGGGGAACTGGAGACATCACTCATCTTGGCAGTAATCCATGCTGAGAGCAGTTTCCGCGAAGCCGCGTTGTCACATGCAGGAGCCCAAGGGCTGATGCAACTAATGCCCGCCACCGCTGAAGAAATGGCATCGCATATGGGTATGGGCGATTTTCAACCCGAGGATGTTTGGCTACCGGAAATAAATATCTCAATGGGTGCGTTTTATCTCAACCGACTCGTTGCCCGATTCGGCTGTATAGACCTTGCTCTTGCGGCGTACAATGCAGGGCAAGGCAATGTAACCGCTTGGCTCGCAGACCCGCAGTTTTCTGCCGACGGCGAAAGCCTCGACGTGATTCCCTTCCCCGAGACATATAACTATCTGCGCCGTGTGCGCCAAAACCAGAGGATTTATAATATTATTTTGACAGTAACGAGGCGCGTGTGATGAAAATATTTTTATTCTTGCTTTTGTTTCTTGCGGCATGTGGGGACGGACAAAGGATAAGCCCATCAGGGTTGGTATACACCATTGTCGAAGAAATCTATGACTACGAACCCGACGCGCAAGAAGAAGAAATCGAAGGCATGGTCATAGATATTTCTTATAACCAAACCGCTCCTGCCGCCGCGGGAGATGGTGTACTTAGATTGCATTCGAGGCCGCCGATTACACTAAACCCACTGCTCAACGAGGACGTGACCGTGGCGCGTATTCTGCGTCTTATTTTTGAGCCGCTGGCAGTACTGGACGACGAGCTTCGTATAACAGGACATTTGGCGGATTTAGAATTTGCCTCCGACTATTCCAGTGTTATTGCTACCATCCGTGAGGGTACAATCTGGAGCGACGGTTTGCCCGTGACTGCCGATGATATTATATTTTCTATTGACTTTTTGCGACGCGCCCCTCGCAACGCCATATATCGCAGTCATGCGGATGCTATAGCAAGCACGTCACGGCTCGATACACATACAGTACAGATTTTTTTTACGAGACCTGCGGTTATGATGGGCTACTCACTAAATTTTCCGATTATCCCACAGCATGTATTTGAGGGAGAGACAAATCCGCGTAGCGACACAAACAGAAACCCCATAGGTAACGGCTCATTTGCACTAGAATCATATATACCCATGCGCTCCATGACACTCATGCGCAATCCGCATAGCAACAACCGTAGCCATATCGAGCAAATCGACGTGATTTTTTTGCCCGATACAGCTACGGACTTTAATGCCTTTGAGCGTGGGCGGATAGATGTACTGCATCTGCCGCTTACAGAATGGACACAGATGGTACGCTCCCCCGTGTACGAAATTTTTCCCGCTATGTATTTTGAATTTATCGGATTTAATTATCGGCGCAGTATCTTTAGAGATGTATACACACGCCGCGGAATCGCCCACGCATTTAATGCCTCCGACACCGTAGCGGGTTTGTATCTTGCCCACGCAATACACTCTGCCACACCAATCCACCCGATGGGATGGGCGGCGGCACAAGATATTTCTCCCATATACGACCCTGCACGCGCCGCCGCATTATTGGGAACGGTACGTATCTCTGACCCACTCATCATCATTGCAAATGCAGAAAACAACCAACGTGCAACCCTTGCCCGCCGACTCGCCCAAAGCCTTACCACAGCGGGACTCGACGCAGTGGCAGAAATCATACCGTCAGAAGAGTACTTTGCTCGTATCAGCACCCATGACTTTGACCTATATATCGGTGGTATGGAACTATCATTCGCACCGGATGTTTCTGTTTTTTTCCAAGCGAGTGAACTCTTTCTCCATGACCCGATATTGGAGACCGCTTATACGGCACTTATGTTTGCGTCTACAGAGCCGACATTTGTACAAGCCAAACGCCAGCTGCAACAAACCTTTGTCGAGCAATTGCCCATCATCGGACTTGCATTTAAACACTCCGCGCTACTCTCCAATGCTCGTATCACTACTCCTATGCAACCCGCGCCATGCCATGTTTTTTCCAATATTCACGAGTGGACAATCCGATGATTTGGTGATATGCTTGGCAAAATTTTTGTTGCTAATTATGGGAGGCAATTTAATGAAAATTATTTTTAAACGCATCGCCGCATTTACCATTCCATTTACAATGGTGCTTGCGATTTTTTTTCCGTTTTTTACGGTACAAGCTAATGCGGATACACTCGCAAATAGATTTAGCGACTATTTCATGGTAGGTACAATCTGGCACAGTAGCTGGAGACACTCACGTATGAACGACGACGCGACCTTTGTGCGCCGCCATTTTAATGCAATCACAGCAGAGGATTACATGAAGGTAGACCAACTTCTCGGTGCGCAACGCGACGGTTGGAATTGGAACTGGGGCAGAGCCGACAGGCTTGTAGACTGGGCGGAGCAAAACAACATGGCTATGATTGGTCACACATTAGTATGGCATTCACAGTCACGCGCTTGGCTCACATCGGACTCAAACAATCGCCCACTCACACGCACCCAAGCAGTGGCAAACATGGAACGTTATATCAACACCGTAGCAGGTCGCTATCGCGGCAGAATCCACTCATGGGACGTGCTAAACGAGGTCTTTACGACAGGCGTTGGGTCTTTTTCGGGGGACTGGCGCAATCATCTCCGCAAAACCACATCAGAGCTGGACGGTAGCCACACACAGTGGTATAACGCTTTCGCAAACGGTGCTACAGGCAATCAGTGCGGCTCCGATTTTGTATACTACGCATTCCGATTTGCACGTCTCGCCGACCCTTATGCGATTTTATACTATAATGATTTTAACGAAGAGCAACCGGGCAAGCGTGACGCAATTGCACAGATGGTAGTGCAAGTTAACGAACGCTGGCAGAATGACCCATTATATGACAACCGATTGCTCATAGAAGTAATAGGTATGCAATCGCATTACCACGCCGAAGGTCCTTGGAGGACAAATTTTAATAATGTACGCCCTGCTATACAGGCATTCATAGCCACAGGCGCACGTATAAGCATAACAGAACTTGACATCACAGTAGGCGGCTGGCAAGGCGGCCAAGCTCGTGCAACATCCGCACAGTTGCCGGCATTATTCGAAACACAGGCGGCAATCTACGCAAGACTCTTTGGCTATTATTTAGAATTTGCCGAGTATATAAACCGTGTGACATTCTGGGGTTACACCGATGCACATGGCTGGCGTGCCGCAGGCTACCCGCTGATTTTTAACGCTGACCTAAGCCCAAAACCCGCATTCGACTCCATCATGACAGCGACGGCAAGAGGCGGGGCAACGCCTACGCCAACCCCCACTCCAACTCCTACGCCTACACCAACACCTACACCAACCCCTACGCCCGAAACTGCTCCACAACCACCGATTCAAGTGACACCCGCTTCCCCGATTATGCGCTTTGCTGTAGATGACACATTCTTTATGAGCAACGGTATCATCGCAACACTGGAAGCTCCGCCTTTCATGACAGATAATCGCACAATGGTTCCATTCCGCATAATAGGCGAAGGCATAGGCGCGGAAGTGGACTGGAATCCCAACACCCAAACAGCCACATTCATACGCGAAGGCGTAACCACACATCTAACAGTAGGTACTCCCCTACCCGATGATATGGGTACACCTGTAATAAAAGAAGGCCGCACCTTTGTACCTGTACGTTACGTATCAGAAGTTATGGGCTTAGAGGTTCGCTGGGATGCTGCCACCCGCGCTGTTTATATTTATTAGCGCGTTTAACCGTTCCATCCTTTTTTCAGAATCTTCTGACAATGCCAATAGCGCGGTATTGTCGGGGAAGTTTTTGAAAAAAGTGTACATACTTTTTTCGCACTGAGCCATACCTTTTAGTATTTCAACAACCTCGGATGGGAGTGGCGACGGAGGCTCCGACGGCGACACAGGCTCCGGCGGCATTACGGCATCAAACCGCGCCTTAAATTGTGGATTTTTTTCACGCAGAATTTTCATTATTTCGTCATCGAGAGGCTCATATTTTACACCGTCGGGCAGATTTTTGTTCATCTGCCTAAACTGCTCCGCCGCCTTTTGTGGAGAAGGAGCTTGTTGGGCATGGATGGCTTGTGGCATCTGTGGCATTTGCGGAAACGTAGGCGGTATCATTGGTGTTTTTATCGTAGGCATGGGAGTCTGCGGTATCATCGGTGGCATCTGCGACGCAGCAGGTGCCGTCTGATATGGCTTTAGCAGATGCTTTAGTGGTGCGACCCTGTGTGGCGGCGGCTGTAGCGGCTCTACAGGTACAACAGTCCTCCCCATCCCTGTTTCACTCATCAGCGGATAGTATCTAAAGCTCGCCTCCTCTTTATGTTCGGTCATGGTATTCTCTTTTGCGCAACGAGGCCGAGCCGTTTTGGAGGGAAAAACTAATGGCATAATCATCACGTCCTTTACCATATATGCTATGCATTTTGCCGACGTTTTGTTAATATGTAAAACAAACAGATAAATTTTTTGAGAGTATGCGTGCCGACATTTTTAGAGTCGGTGATTGGGGGGTGCGTGATTTTGTACAAAAAATTTGGATTCATTGAAGATGAACTAACCATGGATTTTGACTATCCACATCAAAAGCGACAGAGAATGCACCTGCCTATTTTTCTAAACTTAGGCTTAACAATTGCCACACAGGCTTTATGGAAAACGATACGAGTGAACAATGGGTAATTTGATATTATTATTTGCAGTGACTTTTCTTGTAGGCACATTTATAGGCGTGCTATGTTCACTGAAAGATATATTTTTTATTATAAAACAACTGCTGCTTATATTAGTGGATTACTTAGTATACAAAATCCATCTGTTAGCTCGACTGCTAAATCTGATGCATCGACTAAGATTTCGACTGGCGAGAAGTCATAACAATTGTCCATGTTGCGGTACAGTAGTAGTTTTCAACGGGAAGATTATCAAACATCCTTTGTTCGGAATAGATATTATGTCAACAAATGATAACTTGATAAAACGCTGTTCCGATGAGGAAATGCTTGCACTTTGCGGTGACTGTCCATTGGAAGATATGATATGGTTTCGTAAACGCGAAAGTAAATACTCCGTTGTTCAATATTTGCGTTGTGGTGTATGCAAAAAAAATATTATGTGGGGATTGTATATGTATCGCGAACCGCTATATGCCATTGTAGAGATAATGGATATTGAAAGGTTAAAACGCGATTTTATGGAGATTGCCAAAACTATATATACTGATGACGGCGAGGAACGTGCAGTAATTTTGCAACGGCAAGATGGTTTATTCACTGTTATTTTGGAAAAATTTTACCGTATGCAAAACTACGAAGAAGATTACGTCTATGATGGTTGGGGAGAATCAACAAACATAAAAAGCATTTTTAATTCGTTCGAGGATGCTGTTTGTACAGTGATGTCAGAATCCCCATTCAAATACAATAGACATACAGTTAGCGATGACAAGAAAACGCTTTTTATAGGAGAGAATGCGATTTCTTTCGATGACGATATTGATAGCGTCTTGAAATTCCCGAAAATGTGGGTTGTCAGCCTTACAAATTATTATCATTACGGTCAAGGGGTCGATATGTCGAAGCAACCGTCTGATAATGTTTATTGCATTGACGATGAGTGCAACATCTTGTGGGAAATAGGTGAGATAATGGTTTCACATATTGGCCCAAACCAAAATGAAAATTATGTGGGAATAAAAAAAGTTTCTGATGAGATTTTAAGGGTGTTTTCATTTGCTTGCATTACTTATGACATCGACATAAACGCCCGAAAAGTAACCAACGCTGTCTTCACAAAATAACCTGCCCAAACCGAACAATGCAACAATGGATTTTTAATACGAATTAGTATAATATGTAAAAGGCAAAATTACGTGGCGCGCAGAGGGCGCGTTTTAAGGGAGGCGTTTAATATGAAATTAGGAGTACTGACGGTACCGCTGTATGGACGTAATGTAGAAGAGTCGTTCAAATATCTTTCGGAGCTGGGCGTGCAGTCTGTAGAAATCGGCACTGGTGGATTCCCGGGTAACACTCATCTAAATCCGGTGGAGGCATTGGATGACCCTGCAAAAGTCACGGAGTTACAGCAGCTTTTAAAAAAGTATAACCTGACGATAAGCGCGCTAAGTTGTCATGGAAATCCCGTACACCCTAATCGCGAAATCGCAGAGAAAGACCATAACGACTTCGAAAACACATGCCGCCTCGCACAAAAGCTGGGTGTGGACACGGTAGTAACCTTTAGTGGCTGCCCCGGCGACCATCCCGGCGCGAAATACCCAAACTGGGTAACATGCGCATGGCCAAACGACTTTGGCGAAATTCTAAAATACCAGTGGGATGAGGTGCTAATCCCTTATTGGAAAAAAGCATCTGAATTTGCAAAACAACATGGTGTCACAAAAATCGCATTGGAGATGCATCCGGGCTTTTGTGTATACAACACGGCATCTATGCTAAAGTTGCGTGCCGCCGTGGGCGACTCCATCGGTGCAAATTTTGACCCATCCCATCTCTTTTGGCAAGGAATAAGCCCCACCGAGGCCATAAAGGCTTTAAAGGGCGCAATCTTCCACTTCCACGCAAAGGACACCCGCGTAGACAAGTTTAACACAGCCATAAACGGCGTACTCGACACAAGCAGCTACGGCTCACTTGTAGACAGGAGCTGGCTCTTCCGTACCGTAGGATACGGTCACAACGAGTCAGAATGGCGCGACATCATCTCTACACTAAGAGCCACAGGCTACGACGGCGCAATCAGCATAGAGCATGAGGACGCATTTATGTCTGTAGAAGAAGGGCTGGAAAAAGCGATTAGCTTCCTAAAGCCGATTTTGATGTATGACTCCGCCGCAAACATGTGGTGGGTGTAAAAATGCAGGGTTGAGCGGTTTTGACCAAAACATCTAATATACAACAAAGCCCCAAACATCAACCGTTTGGGGCTTTGTTTTTTACATTTTGGAATGCTGTGCATTTAATGTCTTTATGCATTTGTTTAAATCTTCTGTAGATTTTACCAGTTCTGCCTTGCGCATGTCGTATACGGCCTTTGTGATTTTCTTACTTGATAGGTCGGCGGTGAGTGCCGCGCCTATTTTTGTAAGCTCAAATTGCCATATTTGTACATACTTCATGGCGTGCTCACGACTTATGCGGGCCTCGTCATTATAACCCGATACTGAACGTGCCATTTTGAGACTTCCCCCTCCTATATCCTGTCGCGCCAGCCCCATGGGTCATATATTGCCCAGAATGCGGGCTTTGGACGGTAGAAGCGGTCAAAATGTGTGGCACCCGCGTCACCACGCCAGCTGCTTGCATCTTCGCGCCCCCAGATAGAAACACGGTCTATATAGTCAGAAAATTCATAATACCATTGGAAGAGCTGTGCAAACATTTCTGCCTGTTGCATCGCACCCATTTCTGTCATGGTAAAGGGGGCGTGCATACGACCGCGAAAATGTATATCCAACTCTGTTACATGTATACGCGCACCCGTCTGTGCAAAACGTTCTATTGCTGCGCGTATCTGGTTCATATCCGTGCCGCTGTTGTAATGAGCCTGCATTCCGATGACTTCTATGAGAAGGCGACCATAGTCGGCATGAGCAGGATTGCCGTATGCAGGGTTGTTGACCGAGTCGGCGTGCCAACGCTCGTTTAGTTCTTCTGTCATATTTGCCATTGCGTTACGTTTATGCGGGTTTTCTTCGTTAAAATCGTTGTAAATAAGCAATGCAGATGGTGCATAACGACGTGCAAACACAAATGCATAATATATATAGTCATATCCACGCTCGCCGCCGTCTATGTCTGCACCGTTTACAAAGGCGTGATACCATGGTGCATAGTTGCGCAGAGCGCGTTGCCATGTGCCAATGTCATACACGGGGCTTATATCGGGGCCGTCTGCGGGGCGGTTTGCGCCACCGGAGTTTGTAAACACCTCGTTTGTTACATCCCATGCATCAATGCGACCTTCAAAATAGCCCGCGTATTGCTCGATAAACCAACGCATGTTTTCCATAGCCTCGGCACGAGTAAGGGGGTATCCCGTCGCTTCGTCCGTGTAAAGCCATGGTGCGGATTGCGAATGCCATACCAAAGTGTGACCCACCATATATAGATTGTTTTGCTCCGCAAAATCTACCACTGCACGCGCACCGGCGAGATTTAGTGTCGCGGGGCGTGTGCGTTGATTACCACCACCCGATACTGCGTCTACCTTCATCGCGTTTTCTGCCGTAACCGCTGCATACTGGTGAAGGAACATCTCAATAACATTGCGTGGATTGTCACGCAGTTGATGTGGCTCAATGATGTTACCCAAGATAAAATAATCTGCCCAACGCGACGCAAGCGACGGCAATGTCATATCCCACTCCGGTGCATACAGACGACCTGCGTCCGCATCTGCCACAGCGGTCATCACCAATGCCTGTCCGCTATCAAAAAACGGTGCTATTCTGTCATCCTCAAAGTTGAAGAACGCGATAATTTCGCCCTCATGCCTCACAGCAAAGTTATCTATATAAAAAACTGCGTTAGCATGTGGGTTTGGCCCGCTGGCATTTTTTACTATTTGGATATTGTCAGGCAAGCCGGTCACTGCCGACAAATCCAGTATCCCCGAGACATTTTGCCATTCCATGACACTATCCGGTGTAAACACCTGCGTAGGTACGATATGCCGCCAAAGCGGCCCGCTTGTCTGTAGCAGAATGCTGACATCCACCGCATCTTGCGTAACCGCAGTAAATATATCAAAAGAAAACTCGTAGACATTACCCGCTTCCAGTCCCAATACAGAAATCGGAACCTGCGCACCATCCCATTGTTGACTGCCCATGGTCTCGACCCGCAAGGAGATACTGCCCGCCGCAGGTACATACATAGCTTCAAAATCAATGACTTCCGGTTCGGGTGGTGGTGTAGGTGTAGGTGGTGGCGGCTCGGGTGTTGCAGTCGGGGCGTTATTGCGCACATAGTTATATGCCCGCCCACCGATATTGCGTCCTCCGCAAGCTGTAAAAACAAATAGAGCTGCCAAAATTGCGATTGCTGAAAGTTTCATATTTTCATCCTCCAAAAATTAGAGCCTATCTCTCCACCCATCAGGGTCGTAGATTGCCCAGAATGCCGCCTTAGGGCGGTAGAGACGGTCAAAGTGCGTAGGTGCGTTTAATGAACGCCACGATGTGCTGTCATCACGCCCCCATATGGTTACGCGGTCGATGTAGTCAGAAAACTCGCGATACCAGCGGAAGAGTTGTGCAAACATATCGGCTTGGCGTTCTTGTACAGCGGGAGTCATACTTCCGTCTGCTTCTACATGCCCGGAAAAGTGGATGTCGAGTTCTGTAACATGAATCCGCGCACCCGTTTCTATAAAACGCTCTATGGCCAAACGGATATGCTCCATGTTTGTGCCGACGTTATAATGGGCTTGCATCCCAATGACCTCTATGAGAAGGCGACCATAGTCAGTATGACTTGGGTTGCCGTAGGCAGGGTTGTTAACAGAATCCGCGTGCCAGCGTTCGTTTAGCTCCTCTGTCATATTTGCCATTGCATTACGCTTATGCGGCGATTCTTCGTTGAAATCGTTGTAAATCAGAAGCGCGGATGGCGCGTAACGACGTGCAAACACGAATGCATAATAAATATAGTCATAAGCGCGTTCTCCCGCTTCGAAGTCAGCACCATTTGCAAAGGCGTGATACCAGGGTACGTTGTTTCGCAGGGCGCGTTGCCATGTGCCTACGTCATAGACGGGACTGCCTTCAGGGCTTTCTGCGGCACGGTTTGCACCGCCGCCGTTTGTAAACACTTCGTTTGTCACATCCCATGCATCAATGCGACCTTCGAAATAGCCCGCGTATTGCTCTATAAACCAGCGCATATTTTCTTTTGCATCAGCGCGTGTATGGTATCCGCCGGCGGGGTTGAGATAGAGCCATGGCGCGGACTGCGAATGCCAAACTAACGTATGTCCCACCATATACAGGTCGTTTTGCTCTGCAAAGTTAACAACTGCGCGTGCTCCGCCCAGGTTTAGACTGCTCGGGCGTGTGGCTTGCAGACCACCGCCGCTGATGGAGTCCACCTTCATGGCATTTTCTGCTGTGACGGAGCCGTAGTGATGCAGGAACATCTCAACTACGCCGCGTGGATTATCGCGGATGATGGCGGGTTCCATGATATTGCCGAGTACAAAATAATCCTGCCAACGTGCCGCGAGGGACGGAAGGTCGGTATTCCACTCGGGAATAAAATGCTCTTGCACACCGAGTTCGTATATACGGATATTGTCAATGTACCAGACAGTGGGTACACGCTCCGGCTCATTGACACGAAAGCGGAATATAATAAAATCCACGTCACCCGAGTGGTGGTCGAGAGTAAACTCGGAAGTAAAATTTACCCAAGAATCCATGGCTGTCGTGGTATTTAGGTCTCTGTCATTTGTAGGTTGATGTGCATTAGACCCAAAAATCCCATTAAAGTTAATCCCTCCACCGGGGATTGTTTCTTTATCGGGGTTGCGGTCACGAGGAATATACACCCACCATGACACTACATAAGTACCACCCTGCACAAGTTGCTCAGGCAGGTCAAATCGGAAAAAGTTACCATCACCGCTGGTATAATTGCCCGTGGTGTTAGTGAGACGAAGGGAGTAATCATCGTCTTGTCCAAAGTCCGTGACACGCTCGGCATTGACCTGCGCACCCCCCACACCCGGAAAGTCGTCCGTATCAAAATCTATCGCCCATAGCAAAGCACCTGTGATGGGAGCGGGCGTAGGCGCGGGTGTCGGTGTTGGCTCTACGACCACAGGCATGACTTCTTCTCGCTCTTGTTGCTCTGCCTGTTCCCGCGTTCCTTGCTCTTCTTCGGCTCGCTCATACTCTTGCGAAGGTATTTCTTCACCGACTTCGTAGCCGGAACATGCAAAAAAAGCCAGCGTCATACTCAACAAAATCGCGGCCATGCATAATTTTTTTGGCATCAAATAACCCCCATTATTTTTTAAAAAATTATACACTATATATGAAGTTTTGTCGCGCTTTTAATTTTTGCGACAGATGGTGAATAGACTGTAAAATAAAGTATCCGGGGAGTGTACATATGCGCGATTTTATGATACTCATGGGCGAGCTGCTTTTTATTGCCGTTTTTCAGATGATTTCCACGACTTTCCTTGACGAAGTCGGCCAAAAGTGGATAATAAAGTTAATAAATGTCGCATGTATAGTAATTTGCTATTTCTTATTGCTAAGATATGTGTATAATCAATTGTTAGAAATATTTTCATTGATTCAGTGATAGGGGAGTGTCGGTATGACAAATTACGATGAACATGAAGTAAAGCAAACCCTAAATTTTGTAAAATCGCTGGCGGAGGTTTTGGCCAAGCACACAAAATTGCCCAAGGCAGAGTTGGAGCTGTCGGTGGAAACACCGCCCGATTCAAAACTTGGGCATTTTGCGTTCCCATGTTTTGGGCTGGCCAAGTCGCTAAAAAAATCGCCGCAAGCCATAGCCACAGAGCTTGCACAAAAAATCGAGGCCGACCGACCAAGTTGGCTGGGCGAGGCAAAAGCCACAGGGGCGTATCTTAATTTCTTCTTAAACCGCACAGCGTTTGTTAATGCGGTGCTTTTTGAGGTGCTGGATGCGGGACCCGAATATGGCTCAAACGGCGAAGGCGAAAGCCAATCCGTTGTAGTGGAATATTCTTCGCCAAATATAGCAAAGCATTTCCATGTCGGTCATCTTGGGACAACCATTATCGGAAAAACACTGGACAACATATACCGTTTCCTGGGTTACGAAGTCACAAGCATAAATCACCTTGGTGACTGGGGTACGCAATTTGGAAAGCTTATCACCGCGTACAAAAAATGGGGCAACGAAGAAGAAGTCAACAAAAACGAAATCGCCGAGCTTGTACGCCTATATGTGAAATTTCACGAAGAGGCAGACAAAGACCCATCGCTAAACGACGAGGCACGCGCATGGGTAGTTAAGATGCAAAACGGTGACGAAGAAGGGCTACGCATATGGCAGTGGTTTTGCGAACTTAGCATGTACGAGTTCGAAAGAATCTACGAGAGGCTGGACATTCACTTTGACCTGGTGCGTGGAGAGAGCTACTACAACGGAAGAATGGAAGCCGTTGCCGAGACTTTGGAACAAAAAGGGCTTTTAAAAGAAAGCGAAGGCGCGAAAATAGTAGACCTCGAAGCATTTAATATGCCCCCAAGTCTAATCCTAAAATCAGATGGCGGCACACTCTATACCACACGCGACATCGCTGCCGCGGTAGACCGCTATCAGACATTCAAATTTGACAAATGCCTGTATGTGACCGGCAATGAGCAGAGCTTACATTTTGCGCAGTGGTTTAAGGTAGTAGAACTCATGGGCTATCCATGGGCAGGCGGCCTTGAGCATATTCCTTATGGCATGTATCTCTTCGAAAAGGGCAAAATGTCCACACGCAGAGGCGATGTTATCAAAGTAGAAGATTTGCTGGACGAAGCCGTAGCAAAAACATTAGAAATCATAAACGAAAAAAACCCCGACCTGGGTAACAAAGAGCGTGTGGCAGAGCAGGTGGGCATAGGCGCGCTGAAATTTAACAAACTATACAACTCACGCATAAAGGACACCGTATTCGACTGGGACAGGATGCTTAGTTTTGAAGGCGAAACAGGTCCCTATGTACAATATACACATGCACGCGCATGTAGTGTATTGCGCAAATCCCTTTCTGCCGAAAGCCGCATGGATTTTGGCGCGTTAGGGCTTGCACTCATCTCCGGTTCATCATTCGATGCGGATTTGCTCGCCGACGACGAGCCTTTTGAGGTGTTACGTATCATCCACGACTTCCCTGCAAAAATACGCGATGCCGCAGATGTCTACGAACCATATATCATCGCTCGCCACCTAATCGCACTGGCACAAGCCTATAACGCCTTCTACCATAAGCATCAAATCTTGGCAGAAGAAGAACCCCTGCGCCGCGCAAG
>JGI24703J35330_11748509_pt1 | contig 18197 bp, 17 predicted proteins | sample TergutNt197P1_FD_35330 | JGI IMG/M metagenome (IMG submission 35330) | reverse complement strand
AATCTGTTCCAACCCCATCAGAAGCTGTTATTGGCATGACCTCAATACGAAGAATGCGTTCATTTGTTCCTGGAAAATTGAACTCATATCTTCTAAATCTGACAGGACCATGTACAACAAGATCATTAAATGCTGCTAACAATTCTGGACTATACAAATTAGCGACATGTTATGGCATGTGATTTCTCAGCAAATTCCTCGAAGCCAAGGAAAGTATGCTCAAAAAAATCTGCAATAATTGCATCAAATTTTTATAGAAATTTTACTCGTCACTACGACAAAGAAGATAGTCTATGGTCACTTCGAGAATATCTGCAATCCTACTTAACATTTCCAAATTAGGCGACCTGTATCCCGATTCATAAAGACGATATGAGCGTAGCCCTATTGTTAACCTATCAGCATCTGTTAAAGGCATATATCAAAAACAGTTAGAGTTTTGAAACAGTTGAAAATGATTTTTATTCGTAAATGTTGGTCGTTGGGAATTAATAATCAACCCGATATTATTTTTTAATCATTTTCTAAAAAAACTCATATCGAACCATGTTAGAGTAAGGGCATGGACTACAAAGTGCTTCAAGAAAGACTAGGACATGATACACTAGCAATGACTGCACAAAATTCTAATCTGAACTCTGAATCACCAATAAATAACCAATGCCAAAACTAACTAATACGTGTTTACTAATCGCCTCATTACTGATACAAAGGGCATCATCAACCTCTAAATCATAACAATCGAGAGGATATTTGACACCGATTATCGTTAATGCCCTCACTGAGCGCTCCAAAGCAAAAAAAGAAATGTATTTTTTATCGGTGATTTTTATCGTATGACTTCCAATTGGAAGAACAAACATCCGATTTTTTTTATTTTCTACATAGATTTGGATTCCTCTTGCTGGATAGACGGCCAATTTCGTATATTTTAACATTAAAGCCGATACAGCATACAAATGATCCAATCTCCCGCCGGTCACACCATATAAATAGATCACGTCACATCCTTGTTCGAGTGCATATTGGATCGCAGCTTCACAATCGGTCACGTCTTTTTCTTTTTTTAGTACAACCACACCAGTTACCTTTTCTTCTATCATTTTAAACTCGTCCGTAGTCACAGAATCAAAATCACCGATAGCAATATCGAATTCAATGCTTCGCCTAATAAGCTCTAAAGCGCCACGATCAACTCCAATCACAAGACCTACCAAATCATCAGGCAACCACAAATCAGGACCACCACAGACAATATGAGCAACCATACACTTACTCCCCCTTGATAGCGGAAATTGCTACACCTCGGTCTTGCGCCCCAAACACAGCCGTACCCGCTACAATAACATCCACACCTGCATCCTCCAACACACGCGCATTTTCAGGACTACCCCCGCCATCAATCTCGATCAAAAACTCCAACCCACCATACTCACGCCACTCATCCAAATCTCTAATCTTCTCTAACATCACAGAATTAAACACCTGACCACCAAAACCAGGATTTACCGTCATCACAAGCACCATATCTAACTTATGAATCACAAATTCCAGCACCTCAGGCGGCGTATGTGGATTTAGAGCCACGCCAACCTTAACGCCAGCATTCTTGATCAAGTCAATCGTACGATCAAGGTGACGACAAGCCTCAAAATGAACCGTAATCATATCAGCACCAGCATCGACAAAATCAGCGATATACTGATCAGGATTTTCAATCATCAAATGCACATCAAAAAACAAGCCAGAATGTGGACGTAGCGACTTCACAACACCTGCACCAAAGGAAATATTCGGTACAAAATGCCCATCCATCACATCCAAATGTAACCACTCTGCCCCTAACTCTTCAACCTCAATTACATCCTCAGCCAAGCGCGAAAAATCAGCTGCCAAAATTGACGGTGCTACTTTTACCATAACAATCTCTCCTCATCAAAAGCCATTATTCTCAGCAAGCGCCTTATACCAATGCCCTGATTTTTTCATCACACGCTTAAAACCATTCTCAATATCAACCTCAATCAGCCCATAACGATTTTTATAAGCATTCGTCCATGACCAATTATCAGCAAATGTCCACAAATGATACCCGAAACAATTCGCCCCTTCAGAAATCGCCTTATGCAACCACTTCAGGTGATCCTGGATAAACTCAATTCGGTAATCATCCTCAATAAAACCATCCGCATTGCGAAATTTAGCTTCACCCTCAACACCCATACCATTTTCAGAAATATAAAACGGCACATTACCGTAATTATGGTAAATATCCATCGCCATATCATAAATTGCTTCTTCAAAAATCTCCCAACCACGATGCACATTCATTTTGCGCCCTGGCATCTCATAATTATCAAATAAATGATCAGGCATAAATGGCGCAGACTCATCCACTGGTCGTTCCTTTACTTTGACTCGACGCGGTTGATAATAGTTTAACCCAATAAAATCAATGTGATTATTTTCAATTATTTTCAAATCTTCACAGCGCACATCTTGCGGCAACATGTCATATGTACGCAAAATCTCAACCAACTCAGCTGGGTATTTCCCTTTAAGCATCGGGTCGAGAAAGCTTCTTGTGAAAAACAAATCAGCTACATGTGCTGCACGGACATCTTCTGAATTTTCTTTATCTCGCGGATAAAACGGCGTCAAATTAAGAACCGTCCCAATTTGACCATCCAAATTCAAACCACGATAAGCAGCAACGGCCAATGCATGCGCCACAATCGTATGATGCGCCACCTGGGTCGCCCGCTTAAAATCAACTATATTTGGATAATGGAATTCATACATATAACCCGCTTCAACAGGGACAATCGGTTCATTAAACGTCAACCAATACTTTACACGATCCCCAAACAATTCAAAACAAACCTTAGCAAAATTGGCAAAAGCATCTACTACATCCCGACTTTCCCAACCACCTAAATCTTGCATTGCCATCGGCATGTCAAAATGATATAAATTCATAAAAGGCTCAACCCCACTAGCAATTAACGCATCAATCACATCATTATAAAATCGAACTGCTTCTTGATTTACTTCACCCACACCATCTGGAATCAGACGCGACCATTGAATCGATGTCCTAAAAGAATTATGCCCCGTCTTTTTCATCAAAGCAATATCCTCTTGATACTGGTGATAAAAATTAGACGTATCCTTAGGACCGACCTGATTATGAAATCGGTTTGGCTCCTTGTCATACCAATGATCCCAAATACTTGCTTTACGACCGCCTTCAAAAGCAGCCCCTTCTGTTTGAGGACCCGACGAAGCACTTCCCCATAAAAACCCTGCTGGAAATTCATAAGTTACTTTTGACATTTTGCATACCTCACTCTACTAGTCTTGTCTCTATTATAAAGTAAAAAAAGGTGAAAAGCAAGTAGCATTCCACCTTTCTCATACAGCATTACTTTATAACACTGTCATCCAATTCCCAATTTAGCTTTTCATAAAGTGCCTTGCGACTATCTTTATCAGAACCTAAAATCTGATCTGCATACTTCGCCACATCTTTGGCAACTTTCCTAGGTACAACAATGACACCATCGCCATCAGCGACAATGATATCCCCTGGATTAATGGTCACACCACCAATAGCAACAGGTATATCTTTTTGATCAAACTGAATTTTACACTGAACCATTGACTGCGAAACAAAGTTCGACCAAACCGGAATTTGTTGCATGATAACCTCATCCGTGTCGCGAATCCCAGAACCATTAATAACAAAGCCACGAGCTCCTCGTAGCAAGGCTCCTAGTGTATTTTCAGATCCCATCAAACCAACATCGACACCACTCACATCGATGGCCATAAAATCACCATCTTCGATTTCATTGGACCACGGATAGGTACATACATTGTTGTAATACCACCCTTGCCACTCTGAATAAGCATCTCCTTTTTCTTCAGGGTATGGCCCCTCAAATGGTAAATAACGTACTGTTCGAGCAATGCCAACAGCCTTAGTTCTAAATAATGGTCTGACACTCGGATTCATCGTGCCAAAATTATGATAACCGATCCAATCTAAACCATCTCTCACATCCGCTACACGAAAGTCTTTGTATAATTCTAATAATGCTTTGTTTTCTTCTTGATATGTCATTTTGACATCCTCCTCAATAAATATGTGATAGGTGAAGTTTATGCTTCCCTAAATTAGAAGCACCAATAGTGGTATGGTGAGCATGGATAACAGGGTTGACGCAACGAATAATTCAGATGCGTATAAATGATCTCGCTCGTAACGATAAGCAAACAAGATGGCATTTGCCGCCACAGGGCATGAGACTGCTATGATAAGTGTCCCTGCAATAGTAACCGGTACATTCAAAAACGAAAATACACCAATAACCATTAATGGAATAACTACCAATCGGATCAGGCACAAATGATAAATATTTTTATTTCTAACAATTTTACCAAAGTTTGCCTTGGAAATAGATACGCCTGCTACAATCATAGCCAGTGGCGTATTCATACTTCCGATCATCTCTATTGGTCGTGCCATTGCAATCGGTAGTCTTATTCCGACCAAAAAACAGATAAATCCAATAATCGTGGCAATCAATGGTGGACTTAGCAATGCTTTTTTCAACAAGGTCATATCAGCTTTTCCTTGCATAACCGCCACACCATGAGTCCACATTAACAGATTCGAGACCGTCAGTTGTGCGGTTAAGTAGAAAACGCCAAGAGGGCCAAAAATACCGAGAACTAGTGGAATACCAATAAAGCCCGAATTAGAATAGACAGCCGAGTATCTTTCTACTGCACGGCTAAGACCTTTACGATCAGGAAAACGCAAATGGGCGATCGCCAGGGATATGGAAAATAGCAAAGTGGCAAGACCTATGGCAATGAATAAACCATTTAGCAAATCTCGTTCAAAATCTCGTTGATAGGACATGAATATCACGAGTGGGTTAACCAACATCAACAGAAAATTTGAAAGTTTTTTATTCATTTTTTCATCAATCATCTTGACCTTAGCACATCCAAATCCAAAAATCATAATGATCAACATGGTTAGTATTTGTCCAAATGTGATATTGGCTAAATCCATCGTCGTACACACCCTTTTTACTGATCTCTACTTAATACTTCACTTGCTTGGCGAATGAAATCTGCCGCTGCTTCTTCTGGCGTTGACACACCATGGTTTACTTGTTCAGCAATTAAAGCGAAGATCCCATTAATTTCACCAGCACCTAATGGCGGGGCAATAGCTGTATCTGCAAGTGGCATAATGGCATTTACAAACTCGATTGCCATCCCTTGCGTTTCACCTAAAGCAGGAATGATACGCTCGCTTAAACGATTGTTGGCAGGCACACCTTGTTCTAACATAAAGATGTCAATGGCTTCCTCACTATTAACCCAAAAGCTCATAAGTGCTGCCGCTGCTTCTGCCTGTTTATGGGTTGCTGTTGAGGCGATGGCAAAATATGCACCTTCAATGAATTCAGCACGCGAAACATTGGCTGCACCTGCAGTAGGGATTCTTAGCATGTCAAAATCGTCATCTGCACGTTGCGCTTGATATAAATGTAATTGGTTCGCTGGGAATAACTGCATGGCAATCCCACGGGTTGACAATAAGCGTTGCTCTAATGGTCGTTGACCATCTTCTGTCGTTGTGGCTGCATCAGGAATCGCACCAATATCTCTTAGATGATTCCACATTTCAAACCATTCGATTAAACGCTCCTCAGTTACGCCCAGCTCACCATCTTCTGTAAAAATGTCGCCACCTACTTGTCGTTGGAACCAACGAAAACCAATCCACGCGCCGCTTTGATCCATACTAAACCATGCATCACCAGCCGCCGAATCAGCAAATATTTCCGCCTGTGCAACAAAGTCATCCCATGTCCAATCTTCCGTGCGAGATGGGTGTGTGACACCGTGTTCCTCTAATAGTGAAATGTTGGCGACAAAGCCTTGGAAAGTTACTCCTTGAGAAATCTGATATAAATTCCCTGCAACACGACCGGAATCTATAACAGGTTGATCTATTTCACTGACATCAATCACACCGCTATTTACAAATGATTCGATATCAAGTAACGCACCTCGCAATGCGTAATCCGACACAAATTGTGGGTGCATTCCAAAGATCGTTGGTGCATTTCCGCCTGCTGTTTGTGTAGAAAGTCTCGTCCAATAGTCATCCCAAGTAGCAGGCTCCGTAATCACTGTTATATGTGGATTTTCTGCGACGAATAAGTCAACAATCGCTTGATAGCGTTCATTACGCTCTGTATCTCCCCACCAAGTAAATCTAATCTCAACTTGTGCATCCGTGGCAGGTATATCCACTCCATTAGTAGGATCTGTTTGCGAAGTCGCTTCATCTCCACCATTACATGCTACAAGTACCAGTGTGAATAAAAATGCCGCCAAACCTAGTAAAAATCTTTTCTTCTTTGTCATATCGTTAACCTCCAATAATTTTTTGTTTCTATTTGTTATGTCCCTACCCTTTAACACTACCTGCTGTAACACCCTCAATCAGATATTTCTGCAAGAAAACGAACACCAAGAATAACGGGATAAGAGACAATGTCGACATGGCAAATAATGCTCCCCACGATGAGTTTCCTGTGGCATCCACAAATTGACGGAGTGCTAGAGAAACTGGGAATCTGCGAATATCAGTAATGTAAATCATCTGTGTGAAAAAGTCATTCCATGTCCAAATAAATGTGAAAATACAAGTCGTGATAATGGCCGGAATCGAAATAGGCATAATCACTTTGAGGTAATGTTGCCAGGCATTACAACCGTCTATAACAGAAGCCTCATCAATTTCTTTTGGGATATTACGCATAAACTGCGTCATCATAAAGACGAAGAATCCTTGTAAAGCAAAGAAATTCGGGACTGTTAATGGCAAATAGGTATTCAACCATCCCATCCAATTAAACATCACATAACTAGGTAACAACGTGACGTGCATCGGTAACATCATCGTTGTTAACATCACAGCGAATAAAAACTTTTTAAATCTAAACTCCCTTTTAGCAAAGGCATATGCCGTTAAGCTACACGAGATCACATTTGCAATGATGTTAATACCCACGATTAAAAATGAATTTATAAAAAATCTTCCAAATGTCGTCCCACTTACACCTGCCCATCCCATCGTATAATTATCAAAGCGCCATTCTGTTGGAAAGAATGAGGTACCTTGGAAGATTTCTGTGTCTGTTCTAAAGGAGCTCATGATCATCCACAAGAGTGGGTACAGTAAGGTAAAGCCAATGGCTAACACCAGAACATGGTAAAGAATAGTTGTCGGTTTTAGATTTTTAAGCTGTTTCATTTGATACCGCCTCCTTACTTGTCTTCATAAAACACCCATAACTTCGATGACATAAAGATTAAACCTGTTACTAACCCAATAATAACCAGTAATAACCAAGCCATTGCAGATGCATAGCCCATCCTAAACTGCCCAAATGCGACGATAAATAGATATAGTGAGTAAAACAAGGTCGAATCGAGAGGTCCTCCCGTTCCACCGCTGACAATAAAGGCCGAGGTAAACGATTGGAATGCATTAATGATCTGCATAATCAGGTTAAAAAAGATGATTGGTGTCAACAAGGGCAAGGTAATTCTAGTGAACTGGTGAAATTTGCTAACGCCATCGATACTAGCCGCTTCGTAATAATCTTCTGGGATTTGTTTTAAAGCAGCAAGAAAGATGACCATAGATGCCCCAAACTGCCAAATGGCGAGAATAACTAGGGTATACAGTGCAGTATCAGGTGAGGCGATCCAGTTACGACCCTCGATTCCAAAGATCGCTAGAAATCGATTTAACAACCCTGTTTGGTTAAAGAGTTGACGCCACAAAATGGCAACTGCCACACTGCCACCAAATAGAGAGGGTAGATAATAAACAGCCCTATACACCCGAATCCCTTTGCGATTCTTTTTCAGTACGACCGCCACCAATAAAGAAAAAGTTAATTGTAGCGGGACACTTAAGAAGACAAAAGTAAATGTTGTTCTAATACTGTTTAGGAATCTTTGATCTGAAAACAGGTTGACATAGTTGCTTGCACCGATGAATCTAGGTGGCGTTAACATATCAAAATGATTCAGAGAAAAATACAAGGATGCGCCCATTGGTCCTATTCTAAACAGTAGCAGCCCTAAAAACCAAGGAATGAGGAACAGATAGGCAACATATGACTTTTGTCCTAACTTTCCTTTTTTGGAGTGAGCGAACTTTATTCTTTGTGATTCCATTAAATTCCTCCTTTTATCATGTTTTTGCGTATTTTTGCTTTTTGCTTGCCCAAATTTTTTGAAAGCAATTTCCGACGCTTGCATTTAATTATACAGCTAAAAAACTTGCTATTCTACTCATTTTTTACTGAATGATCGTCAAAAATTATGATTCACTGTATTTTGACAAAAAAAATAACCCAACATTAAAGTTGAGTTTTCTTGATCCCTTTTCGATATTCTGTAGGTGTGATGCCTCTAATTTTTTTGAAATTTCGATTAAAACTTTGAATGCTATTAAAACCTGTCTCATAACAAATTTCGGTCATTTGCATGTTGGTCGTCCTTAAATAACGTTCTGCTTCTCTTAGTCTAACTTGATTAATATACTCCAAAAAATTGAAGTTGGTTTTTTGCTTAATGATTGCTGAGCAATAGTTCTCGCTTATATTCAAGTGATCCGCCAGCATGGCTAAAGTGATTTTTTCAGTCAGTGACTTTTCAATAAAACGTTGTATTTCCGCTGTGATATCAGATTCCTCTACCACATCTGATTGTATCCTCCTTATAATGAGATCTTTATGAGCTAAAATCAAAGTCGTAAACTCGAAAGCTTTTGCTGTGGTATAGAGTTCATTATAAATCTGATATTCCGCAAAAACAAGATCATTAAAAATACCAACCAGATCATCTGTTGATTTAATGTGCAAGCTTTCTAGATACAATGTTTCAATGGCGCTTAATCCGAAAGTACGCATGTTCTCTACGGGAATTCTAGCAATATAAAGAATAGCATCATCGCTTGATTCCATAAAGGTGTGCACTACATTACTAGCCACAACAAAAAACTCTTTTTCTTGCAACTTAATGTTTTCTCCATCGACTTCTAATATTAAATAGCCGGTGTGAATATAGATATACTCAATATCCGAGTGCCAGTGTCGGAATTTATCAAAACCAATATTGACTGCATTTCCACTAATGTTCTCTTTCGCCAACATTTTCAATATTTTACATTTATGACTCATCATTCACTGCCTCCAAATACACATAAAACCATGCCCTTAAACAAAAACTTTAAGTCTCATGGTTTTTCAAAATGGGTGGCCATCACGACCGTGAATTAATACTTGACTTTTCTTCCTTGGATTTCATTTAAAAGTTGCATGTAGTTTTCATAACGGGAATTCAGAATTTCCCCTGTAGCAACAGCTGATTTGACTTGACATTTTGGTTCATTCACATGCAAACAGCCGCGAAACTTACAACCCTCTTGTAATGACACAAATTCAACAAAGGCTTCTCTGAGGTCTTCTATTTCCAATTCATCGAGGTCAAGAGCGCTAAAGCCTGGTGTATCTGCAACAAGACCGCCTGCTAGCGGATGGAGCTCAATATGGCGTGTAGTATGTTTGCCTCGCCCTAATGCCTTTGAAATTTCATCGACCTTGATATTAAGTTTTGCATCAAGCACATTGAGTAAGGAAGACTTTCCAACGCCAGATTGTCCACAGATGACTATAATTTCATCTTCTATAAGGGCTTTAACATCAGCAAACCCAATTTTTTCATATGCCGATGTCTCGAGCACTTCATATCCGATTTGGCGGTAGTAAGCTAATATCTTTGCATTATCAGCTAATTGCTCTGGCGTTAACAAGTCGATTTTACTAATAATAATAATCGGTTCAATGCCTTTGGATTCGATAACTGCTAAGAGACGGTCGAGGAATTTCAGATTTAAATCTGGTTCTTTAGCGGAAAACACCACGAGTGCTTTGCCGATATTTGCTATGGGGGGGCGAACTAAATGGTTTTGACGGCCTTTAACATCAATAATATAGCCGCTTCCATCATCATTTAAATCGTATGATACTTGATCCCCAACTAGTAACACAAAGCCGTCTTTACGAAATAGCCCCCGTCCCCGACATGTGACTACTTCGCGCGTTATGTCATCTTTAACATCATAAAATCCTGCTAGTGATTTTAAAATCTTTCCTGTTTTTTTCATCAATCTCCACCAGGTAATTCATGAACAGCGATATACACTCTAATAAGACCACCAGCTTCTAAAATTCTAACTTGAGTCCCTTGGGTCGGATTCGAATTAAAGATGGTCCCAGTCGCGTAATCATGGGTGAGAATTTCCACGACTTGGATACGGGTATGCTCGAGCCCAACATCATCAAGCGCATCTCGAGCTTCATCGTAAGTTAAGCCAATAATCCTCGGGATACGGGTGTGTTCGGTTTCAAATTGCCCTGGTCTAATGACAACGAAGATGTATAATACGATTAATATCGCAAGTAAAATCGTATAAAGAACACCATTGGTCAAAGATAACAGGCTAAACTTTTTAGGGCTTTTATAAGGGATACTTTCTTCCCTCACACGCCTTCTTTTTACAGGTCTTTTCATCGTTTCTTCTTCCACTTCTGTTTCTAAACTTTCCCCACCTTCAAATGTATTTGTTGAAACGCTTGTTCCCATTAAGCTGCCTTCAATATGGGATACGCGCAAATCTTCAATTAAATCGGCAACTGACTGATAACGATCCGCCGGCTTTTTCGCTGTGGCAGTGCGGATAATCTGGTCATAATTTACTGATAATTCTGGATAAATTTCACGAACAAAAGGAACGTCATTTTCCATATGTTGCAAGGCGACATTTACAGCACCTTCACCTTTAAATGGAACCGTGCCGGTCAAAAATTCATAAAGCAAAATTCCTAAGGAATAGATATCAGAAGCAGGCGTTGCAAGACTTCCCCGCGCCAGTTCAGGCGCTAGGTAATGAACTGAGCCCATAATCGTATTAGTTTGTGTCATATCAGCTTCGTTACTAGATAGGGCGATGCCAAAATCAGCGATTTTAACATTGAGTTCCTCATCGATCATAACATTTTGTGATTTTAAATCTCGGTGGATAATCCCACGCGAATGCGCTTCATTTACACCTTGACAAATTTGAATCATCACGTATACAGCCTCTTCTTCTGTCAAAGGACCGATTTCGCGAAGGTAATCCTTCAATGTTTTCCCGCGAATATACTCCATAACAATAAATGGCTGTCCGCGGTAATCGCCTACTGCATAACTAGCTACAATATTAGGGTGTTCTAATTTTGTCACTTGCGACGCTTCACGGTTGAAACGTTTGATAAAGCATTCATCTTTTGAAAGCTCATAGCGTAACATTTTAATTGCGACATTCTTTCTTAAAATTCGATCATACGCTAGGTAAACATTCGCCATACCGCCGTCACCGATCAGCATTTTGATATCGTATCTTGAATTAATCACTTCTCCTACGATCATATCGACACACCCCCAAATTCTAATAATGCTATCGAAATGTTGTCACGTCCACCTTCGTCATTGGCTTTTTTAATTAACAGCTGTACTTTATCATCGATATCTAACTTACTTGCTAGTACCTTCGTAAGTTCCTGATCCTCAACCAGACCTGTTAGCCCATCTGAGCATAACAAAATACTATCCGCTTTATAATTCTCCAAAGTTAAAAAATCAAATTCCAACTTTTCATTAGCTCCTAAAGCCTTATTAATAACATTTTTACGCGGGTGAATCTTCGCTGCGCGTTCTGAAATTTGCCCTTTATCCATCAATTCACGCACAAAGGTATGATCTTTTGTAATCTGCCTTAGCTGATCAAAAGCATATAAATACGCACGGCTATCGCCAATATTGGCAATCGCAATAAATTCCTTCGTTACAACCGCAATCACTAAGGTCGTTCCCATTTGTTTTGCATGAATGCGTTGTGCATATTCTAAAATAGCCGCATTCACTTGCTCTAAGACATGGGTCATCCACGCATTTGCTTCATCTTTATCATTGATTACAAAGCCAGCCTCACATTCATCCTGAATAAACTGAATTGCCATTTGCGACGCCACATCTCCTGAAGCATGACCACCCATCCCGTCTGCAACGACCATAATTAGCATTTCACCTTGCTCAAATATTTGAACTGCATCTTCATTATGGCTGCGCACACGGCCTGTATCTGTTGCATAACTATATTTCCAAATCATCAAATCACCTACTGTTTGACTGTAGCGAATTCGAAATTATTTTTCGACATCTTCGTTAACAGTTTATTTTTGCTCGCGTATTCTTAATTGTCCACAAGCTGCCTCGATGTTCGCACCAACGGAACGACGCACTGTTACATTAACTTTTTCTTTTTCTAAAATTTCTTTGAATTTCTCAACCTGTTTTTTGCTCGATGCGCTCAAACCTAGCTCTGCCACGGCATTCATCGGAATCAAGTTAACATGACAATTGATCCCTTTTATCAACCTTGCAAGTTGATACGCATGTTCTTCTAAATCATTCACATCTTTCATTAAGACATACTCAAATGTGATGCGACGGTTAGTTTCTTTTAAGTAATAACGCACCGCTTTTAATAAGTCTGACAAGGGATACGCGCGATTAACCTTCATGATCGTCGTGCGCAAGTGGTCATTCGGGGCATGGAGGCTAATGGCAAGGGATACCTGTTTATGATCATCAGCGAATTGATAAATTTTAGGAACAATGCCGCTCGTGGAGACCGTAATATGGCGTGCGCCAATGTTAAGTCCTTTGTCGTGGTTGATAATATGGATAAAATTGGTTAACGCTTCGTAATTTTCAAAGGGTTCACCGATTCCCATAACGACCACGTGACTGATGCGTTCGCCGATTGTACGGGCGACTTGAATGACTTGGGCGATGATCTCTCCCGCTTCTAGGTTTCGCACAAGCCCGCCGATGGTTGAGGCACAAAATGAGCACCCAATCCGACAACCGATTTGCGTTGTCACACAGATGGATAAGCCATATGATTGCTTCATCAGCACCGTTTCAATGGTATTACCATCCGTTAAGCGGAATAGAAACTTATGTGTACCGTCACTTGATTGTTGATGTTTGGCCACTTCAAAAGTAGTAAAATCAAACACATTGGCGACTAGCTCCTTAAGCCTTTTTGGCACATTTAACATTTCATCCATACTTTGCACCTGTTTCACATAAAGCCAATCAAAAATCTGAGCCGCCCTAAACTTCGGCTCTTTATTTGTCTGTACAAAATCTTCCCAGTCTTCTAAAGTCAAGCTATAAATCGACCGTTTATTCATATTTTCGTCCTCTTTTTCTAAGTATTCCCAAATTATTTCATTTTAACCCATTTTCGTAAGTGAAAGCTTCACCAGCGAAGATGCTTCACCAGTGAAGCTATAAAAAAGCCGTCCGTTTCAAAATCCTGCGGTAATAGTTGCAGCATACCGTTTTCAAAATTATTTTTCAATTGAGCAGGCATCCGACTTTCGAAATCAGGATCTAATTCAAAATCGGGATTTTTTTGCAAAAACGCCTCAATTTGACGCTGATTTTCCTTTTTGTTTACAGTACAAGTGCTATAAACCAGTCGACCACCAGGAGCTACTAGTTTAGCACTACTTGCTAAAATTTCCTCTTGAATTTGGATAATCGCATCTAAGTCTTCCGGTTTTTTTGTATGCTTTGCTTCAGGATGGCGACGCAGAATGCCCAACCCTGAACACGGGGCGTCTACTAGTACGTAGTCGAAGCTCTCTGATTGATGTAATGTCTCAAGTTCAAGCGCCGAACAGACCGTTGCTTCTACATTTTGAATGTTGAGTCGTTTAGCATTTTCCTTTATACGGGTCACTTTATGTTGGTATATATCATATGCGTATACTAGCCCTAAATCTCCAACCATCTCGGCGATTTGGAATGTCTTCCCGCCTGGTGCTGCACAGACATCTAACACATGCGCCTTTTCGCTAGGAGCAAGTGCCAAAGCTGGCAACATTGAAGCTTCATCTTGGATATAAAATAGCCCCTCTTTAAAAGCCTCTGTGGCTAGTGGATTTCCTTCTATTACAATAAGTGCCGCATCAGATAAACTCCCAAGTATGCACGTTATTCCCTCATCGGACAGCTTTTTTTGGAGCTTATCTCTATCGAGCTTTGTACCATTCACGCGTAGCACCATGCGAGCACGCTCGTTATTTTTGGGCAACATCTGCATGGTACTATCAGTTCCATATTGCGCCATCCACAGTCTAATCAGCCATTCCGGATGGGAATACTTGGTAGCCAATCGCTGTGTCTCATCGGCTATTTCATCCACTGGGCGCAAATTCCCATCTGAGATCGCCTTTGTAACACGGCGCAAAATGGCATTTACAGCTTTAGCGTTAAATTCGCCGCCACGATCCTTGGCTATTTGAGTTGCAGCATCGATTATTGCGTAATTGGGAATTTTCTCAAGGTATAGCAACTGATAAAGGCTCATCACAAGCAACATTCGCACCCAAATTTTTACTCGGCCTTGAAAATATGGTTGTAACAAAAAAATCAATAAAGAATAATGCGTTAGCGTCCCGTAGACTATTTCAGTAATCAAAGCCTTATCCTGAATCGAAAGCACCTCCTTGGAAAAAGCCTTCTGTAAGGCATTGTTACCGTAAGTACCTTGAGATTTAATATTTATTAATACCTGATGTGCTACTTGTCTTGCGTTCAATGGCGATACCCTCGCTTTGCTTTGATTTAAGCATCCATTCTGCTTTTATTTAAACTTTTGTCCTTAATTATACCACACACACGGAAAAAAAGCACTAGTACTTTTGACTAATGCTCACTTATTCTAATTTTTCTACCTCATCAACCCCACCCACTTTCCTTTCCATAAATTTCACCAAAGAGCTAGTACTAGAATGATTGCTTTTACAGAAAAAGCCAACATCTCCAAAATGGGGACATTAGCTTTTCATTTTAACTGGTAAAACTATCTTTTTCTTTTTTTGAAAATTGTGGCTGTAACACCAGTTCCAATTAGTGCCATTCCAGCTAGTGATGTATTAGCAATCACTGCACCAGTTTGTGGTAGGTTGTTGTTTGGCGCTGTTGTCGGTGGCGTTGTTGGTTGTGTTGCAGACGGATCAGTTCCTGATGGACCAGTTTCCGATGGGCCTAGTTCTGATGGATCTGGATCCGTCGGCTCTGGATCTGTTGGTTCTGGATCCGTCGGCTCTGGATCTGTCGGCTCTGGGTCCGTTGGTTCTGGATCTGTTGGCTCTGGATCTGTCGGCTCTGGATCTGTTGGTTCTGGATCTGTCGGTTCTGGATCTGTTGGTTCTGGATCTGTCGGTTCTGGGTCCGTTGGCTCTGGATCTGTTGGTTCTGGATCTGTTGGTTCTGGATCTGTCGGTTCTGGGTCCGTTGGCTCTGGATCTGTTGGTTCTGGGTCCGTTGGCTCTGGATCTGTCGGCTCTTCATCTTGAAGTATCGCATTTAATGCATCAGCAATTTCAATAAATCCTGCTGTGTTTGCGATTAGAGCCGTTGAAAGTTCTTCAAAAGGCGCGTCTCCTTCAAGTGCTATAATCTCATAAAACACATCATCTAGATACATGAACGTCGTTAAAAGTTCTTCAATTAGGTCGAGATAATCCTCACTAATAATTCCATCAGCGATTGCTTCTAAAACTTGGTAGAAAAGATTATAAGCCAGGAAGCTCGCGTCGTAGTTATCATCTATGAGGTCATACCAGATTTCCCATTCCTCTACAGTCCAATTGTCTTCTAGCGGAAGAACAGTTTGATGAATTGTTCCTGAGAAATCGAAAAATGTTGTAGAACCCCCACCCATCAGCTCCCAAAAAATCTCTTTCTCACCCGCTGTATTCCATGTTAAAATTTGATCCACAAAAGTGAATTCACCTAATCCCCACATATAGGGCACTGATCCATCGATAAGAAACAATTCCACACGTGTTCCCTCACCCACAAAAACAGGATCTAATTGAATGTTTTGGCGCATTGCGCCTAACCAAATCAAATTTGATAAACTTGATAGCGGTCTAAAATCACTGATGTAATTATCGCTTAATCCTAATGATTCTAGCCTTGTTAGACCTGATAAAGGATTTAAATCTTTTATCTGATTATATCCTAATTGTAAATTTTCCAGATTCGTTAAATCAGCAATCGGCGTAATATCAGCTATAGCATTCCCAACTAAGTTCAAGGCATATAAGTTTGTCAAGTTTTCAATCGGTGTAATATTCGAAATATTTGAATACGACACTTCCAAAACTCTTAAATTTGTCAAATTTTCTAGCGATATTAGACTATTAATTGATGCACCCTCTATAGCCAATCTGTAAAGATTTGTTAAGTTTGCTAGCGGAGTTATATCAGTTATCCCTGTTCCTTCCTGTATAATCAAAGAGGTCAAATTCACCAACTCTCTCAAAGGACTTAAATCAGAAATAAGCTCCATATTCCCCATCCAGAGTTCGTTTAATCCCGTTAAATATTCCATCCCGTGCAAACTCGCGATTTGAGTGCCGAAAACTTCTAATTCAACAAGGCTTTGAACTTTATCTAAGCGTATATTATCTGACGGATTGATGGGTTGACCTAATTGGCTACTTAAGCTATTAGCAACAATCCTTGCTAGCATTGGACATTCAAAAATATCATAAAGTCTGACTGTTTCTGATGTTGCTCCAAGCACTTCTTCCATCCTCAAGCTGATGTCATCAAATCGGATAACAATTGCATCTGTTTCGTCCAAAATATCCTCAAAATCTAGTTCGACATCTGGAATAAGACGACCATCTTCGAAGACGATTATCAATTCCATATCTGCAACAATACCACGGTATTCTGCAATTAATTCAGATAAAACACTTTGATCAAAACTTGAAATAGACAACTCACTTATTAAGTTAGAGTAAACCTCTAGCGCTTGTTGATACAATTCTTCTGCTTGGTTGTGAGACTCCTCCAAACGACCTCCATGATGTCCCCAAAGAGCATCTTGGAAATCAGTAGAAAATTCCAATCCCATCATAATCAAAGTATTCACTTCTAAATAAGCTCTGTAAAACTCATCATTTCAGCATTTACCACCACCCATAGATCGTTCGCAGGCCAGAAAAATTCATTATGAACTGCATGGTTCAATGCTTGTAAATTCTCAAAAATTTGACCCTCTCCTAAAACAAGCATGACACCTTCTGCTCTTACACTCAGACGAGTTACTTCACTACGAATTGACTGTAATGTAATATCATGCAATTGAGACCATCGTTCGTGTTCTTCTTCTGTCCAGTCATAGAAACTCGAGTCTTCAAGTGCAACTTCAAATTCATCAATGAAGTTTAAACCCGCTGCAATCAAATCATTTACTTGTGCATAAGCATCTGCAAAGCTTATCATTTCTGCATTTACGATCACCCATAGATTGTTCGCAGGCCAGAAAAATTCATTATGAACTGCATGATTCAATGCTTGTAAATTCTCAAAAATTTGACCCTCTCCTAAAACAAGTATGACACCTTCTGCTCTTACACTCAAACGAGTTACTTCACTGCGAATTGACTGTAATGTAATATCATGCAATTGAGACCATCGTTCGTGTTCTTCCTCTGTCCAGTCGTAAAAATCTGAATAAGCCTCAACATTATAATCTGGCTTCTCAACAGCTTCATCCTCAGACTTTTCCACCTCCTCTTCCATTTCCTCTACATCATAGGGCGACTCATAATCATCTTCATCATACTCAGAATCATACGGCATTTCATATGCTGCAGGGTCGTCACTTCTGGTGTCTGCATCCGCAAGCGCTATGACCGATAATGGCATGGTTTGCAAAATTAGTACAACCGCAAGTAAAAGTACTGCAAGTTTTTTAAACATGTCGTCACTCCTTTACTATTTTAGGGATTTGAAACCCTTACCACGAGTATAAAGTATTTACCTAGTGTTGTCAATAGAAAAAAGCTTTGAGTTTCGGTAAAAATCAAAAGAGTGCCTCCAACAAAAAAAAAGAGCTGTGGAAAAGTGTAAGAAAGACAAAAAGTTGTCAAAAAAAGTGCACA
>JGI24703J35330_11748510_pt1 | contig 18221 bp, 14 predicted proteins | sample TergutNt197P1_FD_35330 | JGI IMG/M metagenome (IMG submission 35330) | reverse complement strand
GAAAACCGCCGCGTGCTGGAGGCACGCAAGGTTTTTCGTGACGCAGACTTTCGGCAAAAAGACAAGGAATGTGTAAAGTTTATTGGTGGGCAATTCCATGTGTCGGAGTCGACACATTCCCTCGAAGCCGGAAGCAATTTCCCGGCCCATAAAAAAAAGAGTCGGCGAGTGTCACTCGCCGACTCTTTTTTTGCAAAATAAAAAAGCGCGCACTGCGCGCATTGGACACCGGGGACACGTGTCGGCGGCGACACATTCTCTCGAAGCCGGAAACAGTTTACCGGAGCAAAAAAAAGCCGCCTCGCTTAGCGAGACGGCTTCCTTTGTATATTATTGCCTACATTTCAACGATGACGTCATTCTCCGCCTGCATTGCGGTGGCGGGGATGTAGCCGCCGTGCATTTCCTTGCCGTTAAGCGTAAGTTTGCTGCAACCCGAGAGCTTGCCGCCGGGATTTTTTACGGAGATATTTAGGACTTTGCCCCGGAAAACCTTGCGCATGGTGAATTCTTTCCAGTCGGCGGGGACGGCGGGGCAGATTTTCAGGCCGTCGATGTCGGGGCGGAGCCCTAAAATTCCTTCGACGCAACCGACCATTACGGTGGAAGCCGTGCCTGTAAGCCAGTGAACGTGCGAACGGCCTTCGAAGGGGCTGTCTACGCTTTCGGTGAATTGCGAATAAGCGTACGGCTCCATCAGGCGGATGTCGGCGATGTCGTTTTGGGCGGCGGGGCAAGATTCAAGGTAGTATTCAAGAGCGCGGTCGCCGCGTCCGAGCAGGGATTCCGCCAAAATCAGCCAGCCCTGCGTTTGCAGGAAAATTGAACCGTTTTCTTTGGTCGAAGGGTTGAAAAGAAGGGCGAGCGCGCCGTCGAAGGCGTGCTTTTCGTATGACGGGGTCATTATGCGTGCGCCGTATTTTGTGTTTAACTCGCGGTGCACGAGGTCGAGGATGGCTTTTCCGCGGGTTTCGTCCGCAAATCCTGAAAGAACCGCCCATGTTTGCGGATTAAGCCACAAATTTGCTTCGGGGTCGGTGCGCTTGCCGATAACATTGCCGTTTTCAGCGATTCCGCGCACAAAACGGTCGGTGTCCCAGCATTTTTCCTCGATAATTTTCCCGAAACGAGCCTTGAGTTCGCCCATATCGCTTTCGGTTTGACCGTCGCCGCGTTGCGCCGCGAAACGCGACATGATTTCAAACGCATAGTAAAATTGAAGCGCGACGAAAACAGAAACGCCTTTTTCGCCCATGCGCAGGCAATCATTCCAGTCGGCGTGAAGCCCGGCGGGTAAATCGTGAATGCCCAAATGGTCGAGGGTGAAGTCGATGGCTTTGAGAAGGTGTTTGTAAACTGTGTCCTCGCCTTGGTCGGCATAGGGGACTACTTCGTCCAAAAGACCGATATTGCCGGTTTCGGCGATATACTTCCAAATTGTCGGGTAAATCCACATCATATCGTCGGCACGGTAGGAGGGATGGCCCGTTGATTCGCGATAGCTCGCGTCCTCGGGCTTGTCTTCGTGACCGGGATTGTGGTTGAATTTTACAAGCGGCAAGCCCGCGCCGTGATGCACTTGCGCGGACAGCATGAATTTAATTTTATCCAGCGCGGCCTCGGGGTCGAGGTGGATGATGCCTTGAATGTCCTGCACAGTGTCGCGGTATCCGTATCCGTTGCGCAATCCGCAATACGAAAGCGATGCGGCGCGCGACCAAATGAACGTAATAAAACACTGGTAGGAATGCCACGCGTTAAGCATATTATTGAAGTGTTCATTCGGCGTGTTGACTTGCAGGTTCGCCAATTTGCCGTGCCAGTAATCTTTGAGTTGTTTGATTTCCGCGTCAACGGTGGCGGATTTTTCATAGCGGGCAATTAAATCCGGTGCGTTTTTCGCGTCGCGGCCGTATTGTTGCCCCATAACGAATGAAAATGTCTTGCTTTCGCCCGGCGCAAGTTTTACAACTGTTTGAAGCGCGCCGCATGAGTTTGTATTGTAGTTAAGTGTGCCGCAAAGTTTGCCTTTTTCTACACCTTCGGGGTTGCCGTAATCGCGATAACGTCCCATAAAAGCGGCTCTGTCGCCGCAATAGCTTGCGACCTTCGCGCCCGCAAGGCCGAAGAAACGCGCAACGGGTTCATGTCCTCTGAAGTGTGCCATATTTTCGGTTACGGTTTGAACAATATAGGAATCCTTGAAGAATGTTCTTGTGATAAACTGCGTGTATTGCAGGTTTACTTGGTCTTGCTCGTAGTTTCCGTCGCAGGTGAGTTCGGCGTAGCCGTATGCGGAAATTTCCCGCGGGGCGGAGTCGTTATTTGTTACGGTTACGCTCCAAACTTCGTGTTCTGCGTCTTGCGGTACATAATATTTAACTTTCGAGGCGATTTTCTTATATTCCGCCGAAATTTCGGTGTAACCCGTGCCGTGGCGGCATTCGGACTTGTAGACATCAAGCGGCTTGCCGACGGGCTGCCACGACGCAGACCAAAAATCACCGCTTTCGTCGCGTAAGTACACATATCGGCCGGGGCGGTCGGTTTCGTTGAATCTGTAGCGAATTAATCGGCCGTGCGCGCCGCTTTTTACAAAACTGTAGCCTCCCGCGTTGTTTGTAATAATGGCGCCGTAAGCAGGCGAGCCGAGGTAATTTGCCCATGGGGCGGGTGTGTTCGGCTTGGTAATCACGTACTCTTTGTTTTTCGGGTCAAAATGTCCGTAGTTCATGCCAAAACCTCCGTCTGTTTATAGTAGTCCCGATGAGTATAACAGAAATTTTGTATAAATAAAGCAGAAATTTAAAAATTTTCAAATTTTCAAATCGGTGATTCAATTAACATACTGCTCAAATATCCGACCGTTCCGTTCGCCGTTTCCACGCGAAGCCAGTACAGTCCGTTTACATATGCGTCGGGGACGGATTCGCCCAAAAATGTAAATCGCGCGTCATCCCACAGGATTTCTAAGACGGTTTGACCGTCGATGCCGGGGCCGCCTCGCAGGCGCGCGCCTTGGCGACCTTGCTCGTTTAGCGCGAAAGTGGTGCCGGGTGCCCAATCGGCGGGCGCGGGGAGAACATCAACGGGCGTGTAAAAAAATTCTTCATTTGAGTCGGGCGAGTCGGGGAATTCGAAATCGTCGATGTCGTCTTGATGCTCGATTTCACCGCCGAAAAATTCCGCTTCATTCATAATGGCCAGCGCGGGCGCGGCGTATTCGTGGTGAAGACCGAACGCCGCAACCCACAGCGTGGCCGCAACTCCGCATGTCACCATGAACCATGTCGAAAATTTTCGCGAGCGGTGAAGCATCCCCTTGAACCGTGTGTGCTCGAGAATTGTGCGGTTTTGTTTTACGCGGTCGCACAGTCGCAGGTATTTTTCCGAAAAGCTCGGCTCGTCGTGATGCCGAATATACAGCCATTCCTGCCGCGATTCGATAAATAAAAAATTCCACGCGCGAAAAACCACGTGGTAAAAAAACATTAAAGCCCCCGGCGCAAGCGCGTATTTTACAAGTTGAGCAAGCAGGAAAATTACAAGCCACGCAACCAGCAAGATGATAAGCGTGCGAATTAAAAAATGGACATGGAGCCAATCGGCAAACAAATCGGAGTAAATTTCGCCCGCCCGTTCGAATGAGAAAAATGACATTTCGTACCGCCTTTTTGAAAAATTCAAATTGATGATGTTAATGACACTAACATCATCAATTTTTTTGTCATATAAAAAATAGCACAAACTCCGCAAATATGATACTCTAAAAAAAATTTTTCACTCGGGGTGAGCTAAATTTAACACCCCATCAAATACGAAAGGTGGTCACCCAATGATTTACATGTTGTCGGACGGACAGAAAATTCGCTCGAAACTCGGTATGACGTACAAAGTTGTACGGTTTATAGCGTCGGGCGGACAGGGCGAGGTCTATGAAGTTGAGGACAAAAAAGGGGCACGTTTCGCGCTGAAATGGTATTTTAAACACTCCGCAACGCCTTATCAGCAAAAACTGATTGAACGGCTTATCGAACGCGGTTCGCCCGATTCGCGCTTCCTTTGGCCGCTGGATATTATCATGCGCGGCGGGCTTTTCGGCTATGTCATGCGCCTTAGGCCGCCTATGTACAAGGGCATTGTTGACCTGATGAAACGCCGCGCCGAGCCGACTTTTGCCGCGCTTTGCATGGCGGGGATAAATCTTTCCGACGGATATCAAAGCCTGCATTCGCAAGGGCTTTGCTATCGCGATATTTCCTTCGGAAACCTGTTTTTCGACCCCACAAACGGCGACGTTTTGATATGCGATAACGACAACGTAACCGTAAATCTCGACGGAGAAAGCACAACAAACGGTACGCCGCGTTTTATTGCCCCGGAAATTATCACGGGAAAAAAGTTGCCGTCAACGGAAACGGATTTGTACTCGATGGCGGTGCTTTTGTTTTATATGTTCATGCTGCATCACCCGCTCGAGGGCGCGGTCGAGGCAAATATCAAGTGTTTCGATGCGAAAGCAATGGAGAAAATCTACGGCCACGACCCGATTTTTATTTGGGACCCCTCCAACGAAAAAAACCGCCCTATCCCGGGCTATCAAAATAACGCGATAATTTTTTGGGGCATGTACCCGCCGTATTTGCGCGAAATGTTTACGCGTGCATTTACAAAAGGTCTGCGAAACGGCAACGCACGCATCGTCGAAAAGGAATGGAAGGACGCGTTCGCGACACTGAAAAACTCCATCTTGTACTGCCAAAGTTGCGGCAAGGAAAATTTCTTCAAAAAGAAGCCGATGTGCTGGGCGTGCGGAGCGAACATCTCCCCTCCCCCACGCCTGAAAATCAAGAATCAGCTCGTCATGCTTAACCACAACAGCGCGATTTACGCGCATCATTTGCACGATAATTTCGACTTCGAAACCGTGGTCGGCAAGCTGTCACAACACCCCACACAGCCCGGAAAATGGGGATTAACCAATATATCCGCCGATAATTGGACGTTTACATCCGCTAAAGGCGACACTTCCGTGATTGAGACGGGGAAAAACGCTCCGCTTGTTTCCGGCGCGACGGTTAATTTCGGGGTTGCGGAGGGCGTGATTGAGTAAACAGAGTCGGCGAGTGTCACTCGCCGACTCTGTTTTCACACGGACTACCACACGGACAACAAGGAGGCTTTATGAAGGCGCAAAAAATCCTGACCCTTTCGATTACCGTGTTTTTAATCGCCGTTTTGGCGGGGCTTTATTTTTGGCGGGTCGAGCGCAGTGAAAATGCGCCGTCGGAGGAAGACCGCCCGCCGACATCGGTGAGTTTGTTTAACCGCGAGGAAAGCGAGGTCGTCGAAGTGGCGTTTTACGCAGGCGGCGCGGATGGCGTGCGCACATACGCGCGGCCGTTTACCGACGATTTCGGGATGCTTCAATGGTCATATTTCGGGTCATATTTCGGGTCACATTTCGAAGCAAATTTCGAAGCAAATTCCGAAGCGGGCAACTTCGCGCTGCTGTCACATATGATACGCGACAAAGCGCGTCCCACGTGGATTTTATCCGCGACAGGCATCGCGCACGAAAACTCCGACGGGCTTGATTTGGCGGATTTCGGGCTTGCGCCGCCCGCTGTGACGGCGGAGGCTGTTTTTTATGACGGAAGCCGAAACATTTTGCATCTCGGGTCGCAAACGGCGGATTTGCAATTTTATTTTGCGATGCGCGAGGGAGACCCGGCAATTTATCTGATTAACGCGGTGCTTGGCGTGCGGCTTTTGTACGGGGTGTGCGATATGTTGGATTTGTCGCTGCCCGTTATGGATATAAATAATGTGGAATATGTACGAATTGCCGCGCGAGGAGCAGAGCCGATTGTGCTTATAGACAGCGACGAAAACGGCGGCGGTCAATTAATTTTTCACACGCCGCTTGAGGGAATGCCGCTTTCGCATTCGCATTTTTTGGAGCGGATTTTTGACCCGCTGGAGCTTATGCGAGTGCGCGAACTTGCGGAGCTTTTGCCGGAAAATTTGCAAACTTTCGGGCTTGCCGAGCCGTCGCTTGAGTTCATTTTTCGCACGCGGGACGGCGAAGTTCATCTAAAATTCGGCGACGTTTTCGACGGCTTCATTTATATAATGGACGCGTCTCGACCGCATGTTTTCATCGCGGAGGCGACCGCCGCGCTCGGCATAATCGCAACGGAACCGATGCAAATTGCCGACCGCTCCCTCGCGCTTGTTTCGATTGAGGATGTTGCAAAAGTCACGATTGAGGGCGAAGAAATCTCGCTTGAATTCATCCCAACCGAATCCGACGTCACGCGTCACGCGTTTCGCCAAATAATCGGCCTGATTGCCGACGCGGAAATCGAAAATTTCACCCCGCCCGCCGCGCCCGAGTTCACAATAACCCACCACCACGGTACAACAACCGAGCTGCGATTCTACAACTACAACGCAAATTTCCTCGCGGTAATCACGAGCGTCGACGATATAAGCGGCGATTCATTTTTCGCGACATCTCGCCTCGCAACAGAACGAATATTTGAAATTTTGAAAACCGGGAACTGATATTTTTCTAAATATTTTCTTACAAATACATTACAAAACCGTCGTTTTGCTTGACTCGACGGTTTTTTTTTGCGTATTATGCGAAGAAGCTACATATTTCGGCATTTTACGGGGGTTGGGATAAGCGTGAAAAATAAACGAGAGGAACGCGGGCGGCGAATTTTTAATGGCGGTTTGCGCGCTCAGCGAATGGCAAAAATATTTGCGATAGCGGCGGTTTTGGCGGCGGTTTTATTTTTGCCCGTTGCGGCTTTGGGGTACGAAGACGTTGCCGTGCGGCTCGTTATCGACGGGGGCGAGGTCGAGGATTTGACCGCGCCGCCGATTATTGTAAACGACCGTACGCTTGTGCCGGTGCGCGAGGTTTTCGAGCGCGTCGGAGGGGTTGTCGGCTGGCATGAAGAGCATCGGCAGGTCTCGCTCTTTTACGGCGATGACGTGCTTGTTATGACGATTGACGAGACGGACGTAAACCTGAACGGCTACGTGGTAGAAATGCAAACGCCGCCGATTATCCACAACGAACGGACCATGGTTCCGCTGCGTTTTCCGGCGGAAATGTTCGGATTTTATGTAAATTGGGACGACGAGGAACGCGCCGCGGTTGTAAGTTCGCCCGGGAACGGGAATGGCGTCGAGAACAACGGAGGCAACGGCGGTCTTATTTTTCTTGGCTATTATGATGATTCCGCGAATGATTCCGCGATGTTTTTGCTCTCGCATGAACATGAACCGGAAAACGAACCGGAAAGCGACGGCAAATTCGCGGAGGACGAGCTTCCACCGCCGGGCGTTACCGCCGCGAATCCTCAAACCCCCGCAAATTCAGCATTGGCGCGAGACGTTTCAACCATACCGATTCAAACAATCGCGCACGAACCGACGACCCTTATCGCGCTTCATTCTCCGCGTGAAACAGGCGCGGCGGCTTTTGTTGCATTTTCGTCGTCGCCAATCTCCGAAGTGCAGTATTTCCTTTTGCCCGACAATCGGCTCGTCGTGGATATTCACAACGCGACGTCTGCGTTTTCGGGCGATTTTGATGTAACCGGTCTGGGCGTGCCTGTAGGCGGCGTCAGGGCCGCACAGTTTTCGCAAATCCCGGCGGTTGCACGAATCGTTTTCGATGTAATCGGCGCGGCAGAATACAGTATTTCGTTGTCCGCCGACCGCACACAGCTTACAATCTCCTTTGCGCGAAATCGAATTTCCGCCGTTTCCGCCGGCTCCGACGCATTTTCGGACGTGTTGCACATCCAAGGCGACGTACAGCCCTCGATAACCGTTTCGACCGAGGGTTTCCCGCATTTTATCACGCTTAACATCGAAAACGCCGATATGGCGGCACCGGGCGGAATTTTTGCGCCGGGGGTTTTTGCGTCGCACTTTGACACAGGGCAAAACGCCGACGGTTCGGCATTTGTGCGCATTTTTGTGCGAGAGGCATGGCCGTCGTTCAGCATTTCGCAAGGCGCAAATTCCGCCGAATTTATGATGCATCACGCAATTTCGGGCTTGCGATACGATTCCGTAAACCGCGAGCTTCGAATCTCGCGACATTTAGCCGCGTTTGATATCCAAAACGCGACGCGAATCAACGATTACCTGCGGTTTAACTACACTTTTGTTTTGCCGGCGACGGCGGAAATCCTTGGGCGCGGCGAAATGAGTGTTCCCGACGGATTTGTAAATTCCGTTTCGCTTGCGCGCGTCGGCGAGAATGTGCATTTGACGTTTAACACCGCGCGGGTTCTGTCATTTACAGTTTTTGCGGAAACGGACTACTATGTAATTCGCGCGCATTTGCCGCGCGAAGTGTCGCCTTTTATTGTTGTAATCGACCCGGGACACGGCGGCCCGCAGCCCGGCGCAAGCCATAACGGTATCGTTGAAAAAGATTTCGCGCTTACGGTGTCGCAAATGGTTATGCAGCTTTTGGACGCCGACCCGTTTATCACGGCGTTTGCGACCCGCCATGCCGACACATATGTTTCACTTTTAGGCCGCGCGGAGTTTGCAAACAATATCGGCGCAGGGCTGTTTGTATCGCTTCACGCAAACGCGGCGTCGCGCAATCGCGTGGTAAACCCCGATGTTCAAGGCATTGAAACATGGTACACAATCGGCGAACTCGAATATGCCGCAAATAACCGCACAAACAGCCGAAGCATCGCGCAAATTTTCCAGCGAAATCTAATCATTGCCACCCACGCGAACGACCGCGGTTTGCGCAACGGAGAATTGGTCGTTCTGCGCGAAACGGAAATGCCTTCGGTTCTTTTGGAACTCGGATTTTTAACAAGCCCCGACGAAGCCGCGCGCCTTGCAAGCCCCATTTATCAAGCGATGCTTGCGCAAGCGATTTATCAAAGCATAGTCGAGGCATTCGCGCTCGCGTGAGCATTACCCGCCGAATAATACGGGCAGTCCACCTCGCCCGAATACGCCGCCGACGTCGTAAACGCGGGAAGCTCGCGCAAATTGCATTTCCCTTCATATTGGTACATGCACTTATGTGTACAATTTATATCCACTTTCATCCTCCCTTTCAAAAACGCGTGTGCTTTAAAAAGCACACGCGTTTTATTATGCCCCGAAATAAAAATTTCACAGCTTTATGTTTTTTGAAAATTCAACCTGTGAAGCCCAAAGCCCTAATGCGGGATTTGAAATATAAAAAAAATCGCCGCCGGGTTTGTAAAGTGCCGCCGCTTGGTCGTAGGGCATGTGCCTAAAACCCGCGCGGGTGATTTCTTCGGCGGAGAGATGGCGCGTGCAATATGTAATTTCAAAGCGACCGTCGCTCGAGCCGTGAATTAAATGCGCGGCGGCGGACATATTGTTTTGCAAGTCGGTGTTTTCGTGAAAAAGGCGAATAATTTTTTCGCGGCCGATGTAGCCGTATTTTCGAATAAGTGCGTCGGTTGTGGGGTCTTCGCCGAAGCGTTCGACGCCGGGCGCGAGAATTACAAGCTCGCCGCCGTCCGCCATTGCCATTCGCGTACGGTAGATTGCCTTGTTGCCGAGCCATGTGCTTTTGAATTCGTTTTCGGGCAAAAATACTACGACTTTTCGCAAGGGGGATTGTAGCAATGTGATGTTTTTTTCTGCGGAATAGGCGGCGGCTTGCTCGAAGGCTCCCCTACCCTGCCCTGCGAAGATTTTGTCGGCGGCGGTTAATATGTAGTTCAGCGGCAGGTCGGTGAGGAAATTTTCGGCGGCGCAGTCGAAAACGCGCCGCACGGGGGTGTCGATTCGCCCCATAACGCGCTCCATTCCGTAAAACGCGCCGAGCATATGCGACGAATTTATCATATCCGCGCCGCCGCAACCGACGAAAATATTTTTCGAGTGATTCGCCATTCCCGCAACTTCGTGGGGCACGACTTGTCCGATTGAAAAAATCAAATCGTAGTCGGCTAAAATTTGCGAGTTTATTTCGACGTCGATTTTTTTGTCAAGCAAACCCTCGCTTACTTCGCGTACGAATTTCGCGGGGATTTCCCCGATTTTTGTTAAATTTTCGCGCCAATTGTGTTGCGTGAAGCACTCGAGGGGAATTTCGCCATACATTTCGGCGATTTCTTCGCGAGTCATCGGGCGATGCGTGCCCGTTGCAACAAGGAGGTCGATTTTTTCACCGACGTATTTTTTACATAAATCGCGCGCTATCTCCCCTGCCCCGGAGTAGCGTCGCGTAAAATCCGGAACAATTAGAAGTATGCGCATGGTTTTTGTCCTTCGCTGAACGCTCAAATCGCCATTTAAAATCGGCCGCCCGCGTTCCTCTCGCTGATTTTTCACACTTTTTGCCTCCGTTCCGGCGGAATTTTGCCAAAATTACGCTACGATTATATGCGCGAAAAATTAAAATTGCAAAAACGAGTCGGCGAGTGTCACTCGCCGACTCGTTTTCGACTCGTTTTTTAATGCGCATTGACGAGCCGCTCCGACTTTGCTAAAATGCCCCTTGTGCGACTTTAAAAAGTCCACGGGCCCTTAGCTCAGTCGGTTAGAGCGGCCGGCTCATAACCGGTAGGTCCCGGGTTCAAGTCCCTGAGGGCCCAGAAAAACCCCGATTACATCACGCTTTCGTGAGTGTCGGGGTTTTGTATTTTACGACGTACTTCGACTGATAGCCCTATTTTACTAAGAGGCGGATATTGTGCTATCATGTAGGAAATTTTACGACAGGAGTGAACTTACATGTTACAGGAACTATCATTATTCGGCGTGGCAATTGTTTTTGTCGCGCTTAACGGGCTGACCATGCTTGCGTGGGCGGCGGCGCAGGGGTACAAAATGAAGCCGACGGCGTTTGCGTTTCTTATTGGCGCAGTGGGCAATTTACTTACCGGGTCGGTTACGCCGATTTCGGGACAAAGCTCGATTTTAACGGTTTCGCACCATATTAAAAATGTAAATGAACGGATTGCGGCACTTTTGATTGCCGTTATCGTCATGGTTCCGCTTGGGCTGACCGGCTCTGTTACGCGAATTGCGGACTGGGCGGGACAGCCTGTTTTATGGGGCATGATGGCGGGTGTAGGACTGATGGTTGCGGGGATAAGCATTGATATGTTTAGGCAATCCATGCGAACCGCGTCAATTTCTTTTGTATCCGCCTTGGTTACGCATGTGATTTTTCTTGGGAATCCGCACGCTCTGGTGTATGTAATTGCTGTTTCCGTATCCCTTGCAACGATTGATTTCGTCTTTTTGCAAAAAGACCCCGAAACGGGCACGCGCGGCAGACGCATTGATTTGCTGAAAATGGCGCGAGACGCGGGATATACGGGCGATATGGAGCAAAATGAAAATCCGCGTTTTTGGACGAAGGAATATTGGGCGGATTTTAAAATGATTAAGCCTAAAATTGGGTTTGGTGCGATTTATTTCGCGCTTGCGTTTATTACGCTTAATATCGGAACAAACATTGCGTTCGGAAATATCACCGCCGGAATGGGACCGCGTGACGAATACGGACAGCTTTTAAACCCGCAAAACATGGACCATCTCACTGTAATTAACTCCATTGCCGACATCCCGTCGGTTATTTTCGGCGGCGCACCCGTCGGCGCGATTATTTCCGCTACTGCGAACACCGAATGGCCCGTTATGGCGGGCGTCATAATGATGCTTTTGTGCATGATTCTGCTGCTTTTGGGGTTGATGACCAAGGCGGTAAAATACGTTCCCGTTCAAGCAATCGCGGGCTTTTTGTTCATAATCGGATTTTTCAGCACCTTTGTTCCGAACCTGCGAAACGTATTTTTCCTTGCCCAGCCGGCAGGCGGAGGGCTTCGCGAATTTACATCCCTTGAAATCGTACAAAGCGCGACCGCAATGGCCGTCACCGCGCTTACAAAAAACCCGTTTTTAGGGCTTGTTGCGGGCGTTGCAGTGCGTTATGTCGGCGGAAGTTTCTTCCCGGGCTTTATGGTGTAGTTTTCTCACACTTTCCTATCAAAATGCGACACTTCGTCGCTGCGCGGTTCGGGCGGGTCGGCAGGGTTATCCAATATACTGTACGGCTCGCCCGGCGGCAGGAACGAGAAGTGTTCCAAATTATAGCCGCGCTCTTGTAAAAGCGCGTCGAGGGTATGAATATTCTCGCGTACGAGCTGTACGGTTTCGTCGTTTTCCAGGCGAAACCGACACTGCACGGCGCGAGAATTTTTACGTACATAGGTTTCAAATCGCCCCAGCGTTGCCGTGTCCAGCGAGATTAGCGCGGAAGAATTTTCGCCGTCACCTCCGCCGGATTTTTTCCCGTCCTTGTAGACATGCAGGTTCAGAGGGGTTTGGCGGCCGTCGTGGTATAGCGGGATTTGTACAAAAATTTGATTGCGGATTTGTGATGCGAAATCCAATTGCGACTCCAGTGTGCGCACTTCTTGCATAACGCGCGAGGTTTCGGGGCCTTCGCGTCCCGCGAGTTCCTGCGTGATTTGCGCCAAGGTTTCGCGAAGGTCGGCAATGTAACGCGTGATGGATTCGGGGGTGCTGTTTTCGAGGGGGAAAAGAAGATTTTGCGGAAGCGGGGATGCGGGGGGCGATTGAGCGGTTTGCGGTGTGGTTTGCGGTGCGGACTGCCGGGATGTTTGTGTGGAGACAGTTTGTTGTGGAGTCGGTTGCGGTGCGGGTTGTGTTTCGGCTTGTGTTTCGGCTTGCGCGGGCGTTCCCTGTGGTTGCGGCGCAGATGTTTGCTGTGGGGTCGGGGGGGGATTTTGTGTGGTTTGATGTGGCTGTAATTGCGCTTCGGGGGCTGTGATTTGTGTGGGCGCGGAGGGCGTTGGGGGCGTTTCCGGGGAGGGTGCGGGTTGCGCTGTCGCGGATTGTGCGGCGGATGGAGGTATTCCGGGCGCGGGAACGGTTTGTGGCGTGGCGGCTTGCGAGGGTTGTGCCGGCATTCCGGGTGCGGTTGGTGCGGGAGGCGAGGGCGGGGCCTGTGCGGTTGGTTGTGCGGCTTGTGCGGGCTGTTCTCCCGTTTGCGCCGCTTCTCCGGTTCCGCCCGTGAGAATTTGCTTTAATTTTCCCGCAAGCGCGGAGTCCGGCATCGAGTCAACCGCCGATAAAAGCGCGCTTAACTGTCCGGAAATTTTTGTCCGACCGCTTGCGAAGCCTTCGATAAGCGCGGCATTTGCCTGCGTCATTCTAATATTATTTTGCAACATAAAAAGCGCGCGTTCCGGCGATTGCGCCAGTTTTAACGCCTGATTCATGCGATGAATGTTTTTTTCGGTAAGCGGCATTCCGTTTTCCAGCATAAGTCGCAACATCGATTTGTTTTCTTCCGTCGCCTTGTATCCGTACGTTAGAAGCGTTTGCGTCAAAATTTCCGGCGGCAGGGGGGCTTCTTTTAAAATGTGCGCCTCACCGACGGGTGCGGCGGGCGCAGGATTTTCCGCAACAGGCACAGCGTCCGCGCCCGTTGCGGTCGTTGAAGTCTGCGGAATCCCCGCATCTTTAATCGGCATTGCGTATGTTGTAATTCCGTCCATTGTATAGCCTACCATCCTTTGCCCTCCCCTCTGCCGGTGAAACAACCAGTATAATTTTACCACGCGCAAACCAAACATCAAGCGAACATATATTTGTCCTTTTGGATTTAAACGTCTGACGCCAGTGATTATATGGCTTCGTCGGTGTTCGCATTTTAGGGCTTGGCTATACCAGTCCATTTCGTGCTCCGTGTGAATGTTTTTTGATGTCTTCATTCCTGGCCCATAAAAAACGAGTCGGCGAGTGTCACTCGCCGACTCGTTTTTTTTATAGGCTTCGAAGGAATATGTCGAACACGACACGTATCCCCGGTGCCCAATGCGCGCTTGGCGCGCTTTTTTATGATGCCGTTTCTGCGTTATTTCTTCAGCCAGCTCATCATACCTCGAAGCTCCTCGCCGACTTTTTCAACCGGCAAACCTTGCTCGATGCGACGTTTTGCCAAAAATCCTGCGCGATTCGCTTTGTTTTCCAAAATCCAGTTTTTCGCAAAGGTGCCGTCTTGGACTTCGCCCAAAACTTTTTTCATTTCCTTGCGGGTTTCTTCGGTGATTATGCGCTTGCCAATCATGTAATCGCCGTATTCTGCCGTGTCGGAAATCGAATAACGCATGTAGGAAAGTCCGCCCTGTACAACCATGTCGATAATTAATTTCATCTCGTGAATGCACTCGAAATACGCGGCCTCCGGCGAATAACCCGCCTCAACAAGCGTGTCAAACCCCGCTTTCATAAGCTCCGTTACGCCGCCGCACAAAACGGCTTGTTCGCCAAAAAGGTCGGTTTCGGTTTCTTCTTTAAATGTCGTCTCAAGAATGCCCGCACGCGCGGAACCAATGCCCGCCGCATAACCCAACGCGGTTTTAAGCGTATCGCCCGTCGCGTCCTGATAAACCGCAACAAGTGCGGGAACGCCCTTGCCTTCTTGATATTGACTGCGAACGGTGTGTCCCGGTCCTTTCGGCGCAATCATAAACACATTAACATTCTCGGGCGGCACAATTTGATTGTAATGAATGTTAAAACCATGCGCGAACATTAAGTAATCGCCCGCAGAAAGGTTCGGCTTAACATCATTTTCAAAAATAACCGGCCCAAGCTCGTCCGGCACAAGAATTACAATAATTTGCGCCATCTTAGCCGCATCCGCAGTAAGCGCGGTCGCAAGCCCCGCCGCCTTGGCCTTTTCCGCGTCGGGATTGCCCGCATTCAAGCCGACAACCACGTCCACGCCCGATTCATGCAAATTCAGCGCGTGCGCGTGTCCTTGACTTCCGTAGCCGATAATAGCCACCTTCTTGCCCTTCAATTGCCCAAGGTCACAGTCCTTTTGGTAAAACAATTTTGCCATTTTTAGTTCCTCCTATTTTATGGTTTTTTTAGTTCGCTTTTTAAATCACTTACCACTTGCCCAAGCGTTTCGCTTTTTCCGCCACTTTCAGAAACTTCTTTCACTGCTCGCTCCAAATTTCGCAACACGGATGTTTTGTAGGAATCAAATTGCTCGTTTGTCATTCCCATGCACTCATCTCCTATTCAAATTCCCCTTTAAAAATAGACGCCACCGCCATTATGCATGAAAATCCAAGGAATTTCAAATTTTTACAATCTCATTACAATCTCATAAAAATCTCAATAAAAATCTCTCAAAATCGCATCAAAAACAACAATCGCAAAGAACCCTGTCGAAGAATGAAACAAAATATTTTATTTTGTTATGCGAAAATTGTTGACTTCCATAATTTTCCTGTTACAATGGCAAAAGCTGGAAATTAATGACAGGAGGAATTTACAATGAGTGACAAAAAAATGAGCATCTTGATGGCGGACGACAACAAGGAATTTTGCGACGCCATCACCAACTACTTCAGCAAGCAACCCGATATGGAAGTTGTTGGGGTGGCGTACGACGGAATGGAAACGCTGGAAAAAATCCAATCGCTAAAGCCCGACATCGCAATTATCGACGGCGTTATGCCAAAATTGGACGGGCTTGGCGTGCTGGAAAAATTAAATCTGGCGGAAGCCCACGATTATGCCCCGATTTGCATAATCCTTTCCGCAATAACGCAGGACAAAATTACGCAAAAAGCAATCGAACTCGGCGCGGAGTATTACATAGCCAAGCCGTTCGATTTGGACGCACTGGTTACGAGAATCCGCCAGCTTAAAGAGCAACTCAAATCGCCGATACAAAAAGGCGTAGGCGCAAGAAGCCGCCAGAACAAAGAGGTCAACCTCGAAACAAAAATTACGGGCATTTTGCATGAAATCGGCGTTCCCGCGCATATTCGCGGGTATCACTACATGCGCGAAGCAATAATGATGGCAGTAAACGATTTGGACATTTTAAATTACATCACAAAGGAACTTTACCCCACAATCGCGCGCAAATGCAACACGACCCCCTCTCGTGTGGAACGCGCAATTCGCCACGCAATCGAGGTCGCGTGGAGTCGCGGCAAAGTCGAGGTCATCGACTCCCTTTTCGGCTACACAATTTCCAATCACAAAGGCAAGCCCACGAACAGCGAGTTTATCGCGTTGATTGCGGACAGGCTGCGGCTGGAACTCAAAGCCGGGTAATTTTTTCATATTTCGCTGCTCCTTGTGATAAAATGTACAAATAAGAAATTCTTTTTGCCTTATGGCAAACCTAAGGAGCGGCGAGTGTGAAATATTACGACGAGGGAAAAACGATTCGCTTGATTTGGAGCTGGCCGACCGGCATCGAAACCGTGCAAATTCACGAAAACGACGAGCCCGGTCGGCTATACACTTTGCAGGAATACAAACAACGCGGCGGGTATATTTTGCCAAAAAAGCCCGGTCGCTTTACATGTTATATTGGTGAAAACAGCGAGACCGACGAAAACAGAATCACCTTCACGCACAAAACCGAAATAAACATCTCGGTGCGCGAAAAATTTTTATTTCCGTGGCAAAAATTTAAAAACTTTGAGATAATTTTTTCATCGGAACACAACGTGCCGGAGGATATAATTCACTACGAAATTTCGTCACGCACCACCCCTTTCTCCGAACCCCTCGCCGCAAACACCCCCGAAATCCGCATAATAACCGCAAATTCCCCCCCCAACTTCTTCATCCCCGAAGAAAATTCGGAGCTTTATAAAATCATTTGACACTGACAGGAGTTTTTACATGGGTCTGTTCAAACGAAAAAAACTCGCACTCGAGCAAGCTAAATCGGACACAACGCACGAAATCGTCTGCCTCTATTGTTTCAGAAATTTCGCGCACGACAGGGTGATGTTTCGCGCGCTGGAGTCCCTGGACGCGGAGGGCTATTTTGCGCGGCACGACGACGCGCTGGACGAGTATCGCGCACGTTTTCATATGGACACGGCGGGCGAAATCCCCGTCGCGCTTGACCCCGATGAGTTCGCGGAAGTGAACAAGGGCTTTCACCGCGGCGTACTTTCGTCCCTGCGGGACGACTACGACAATGTAACAACACGCCGAATTTGCCCCTATTGCCACAATGATATCCCGCAAAGTGCGGGCTTCGCGCCAAGCACAATAATTTCCGTAGTAGGCGCGTCGCAATCGGGAAAATCGGTGTACCTGACGAGCCTGATACACACACTTAAAACACTTACACCGCGCAATTTTCCAATATTTTGCACCCCAATCAACAACGAAATGGGGCGCAAATTTAAATTTGAATACGAGGACCCGCTTATCGAACACGGAATGCTCCTTGACCCCACGCAAAAGGAAAAACAGCAGGAACCGTTTATTTTCACGTTTTCCTTCGCCGACGAAACCAAGCCGGAAATCAATATCGCGTTTTTCGACGTAGCCGGCGAAGGCATGGTTGACACGGCTTATATGGACATTTACGCCGCAAATATCCGCAATTCCGGCGGAATTTTATTCCTCGTTGACCCCCTGCAATTTCGCAGCATAGGCAAAAAAATTCAGCTGAAAAATTCGCTGGATTACGAGCTTTCCTACGACGAACCCGCCGACGTTTTAAGCGGCCTGGTCGAGGATTATATCTACAAACAGGGCGGGGGAATGTCCGACATTCCGACGGCAGTTGTTCTGACAAAAACGGACTTGCTTGAACCCCTGATGGCGGACGGAGAATATGTACGCGAGGGAAGCTCGTTCTTTCGAAACTTCACGCATCGCGGCTTGTTTAATCTAAACGAATTTTATGACATCAACGACGAAACCGAAGACTTCATAGCCGAAATCGACCCAAATTTCCGCAACGCCCTAAAACGCCGTTTTGCAGACCTGGGCTTTTTCGCCGTCTCCGCCCTCGGCACAAAACCCGAAGGCGGCCGCGTAGCCTCCTTCGCCCCCGTGCGCGTCGATGAGCCGTTTTTATGGCTGCTGCACAGGCTAGGCTACGTCGAGGGGGATGAAAGCGCGCACTGCGCGCATTGAGCACCGGAGACATGTTGTTTTCGCCAACTTAAAATGCCCCAAAACCGCCGAGCAACTTTGACCTCAAACCGCCGAGCAAGGTGTCCCAAAATGAGGGGCGCGGAAGGATGATATAATGCGTCCCAAAAATGGTCAAAGTCCCTTTCATCGGATACAGCAAATTGGTCACTTTTTAGCTCCTGTGCAAATCGAAAGTTCCGCCTTAAAACGTACACCATCGGATT
>JGI24703J35330_11748511_pt1 | contig 18256 bp, 17 predicted proteins | sample TergutNt197P1_FD_35330 | JGI IMG/M metagenome (IMG submission 35330) | reverse complement strand
TACGGCGTCGTTTGCTCCTAGCGCACCTTCGGGTGCGCGTCGTCGCTAACTCCTTGTCTTGCGACAAAAATTCTCGCAATTCACTTCACTTTTTCACTGGATGGAACATTAGGCTGGTCTAAGGGAATGACATTCCCTAACACAGCTTAAGATACCTTTCGTAGCACTCTCTTGCCGTTACATTTGTATCTGCAAATTTCATTTTTACAATCACATTCCCTACCTTCATGAAGTAAGGGTTACGTAGTTGTCGTACATATTCAGCCATTCGCTCCGGCACCGGAAGTTCGGTGTCTATGTAAATTTCAGCGGCATCAACAACTGTGTCTGGGTCAATCGTATTTATGTCCATTTCCCTCATTTGTCTTAGGGTTTCATTGTCAAGCATGATAGCTTCACTCCCTCCTTCGACATACTATGATTTAGCCGTTTGTCCGGTTTCCTTAAAGGGTTGTATTTTTAAAAATTTTTTAAGATAATCAAATTCCAAAAAAACGTTTATACGAGGTGCTTTGTGATGAAAAAAATAATCTGCTTGGGAATAACACTGTGCTTATTGATACTTGTGGGTTGCGATGGCGAACCCCTTAGTGCAGGCGGCGCGCATTTGTGGATTGATAGAGCAGAGGTAATATCGTTGGCGATGTAGTTGAGGCAATTTTTGAAAATGATGATGAGCATTCGATTTCAACGATTGCAGGGCTAAATGTTGGTGATATAATACAGATTGGTCGGTTTAATGTACCAACGGCGATTGATTATCAAAACAGTCCAATCGTTTTGAGTTTTTATTACATTGAAATAGATAATGATAAATCGGATACATTGCCATTGGAGGGGTTGAAAAATGGAATTACGAATTGAAAGCATTAACAAAAGTTTTGGTACGAAGCAGGTTTTAAAAGATGTAAGTTTTTCGGTACAGCCGGGGGAAGCGATGGGATATTTAGGGCGAAACGGCGCGGGAAAAACAACAACGATACGAATTCTCACGGATATTTTTCGGGCAGACAGCGGCGACGTGAGCCTTGGCGGCAAGCCGATTGATTACAATAAAGTGCGAATAGGGTATTTGCCGGAAGAGCGCGGACTTTATCCAAAAATCAAGGTTGGCGAACAAATGATATACATTGGCGAGTTACGCGGAATGCGCCGTGCCGATGCACGAAAAAGCGCGACAGCTTTATTGAAAGAGCTTGAAGCCGAAGAGTATTGGGGCAAAAAGTTAGAAACATTGTCAAAAGGCAACCAGCAAAAGATTCAGCTTGCAATTGCGGTGTTGCACGACCCGGACATTGTAATACTGGACGAGCCGTTCAGCGGTTTGGACCCTGTAAACGCATCAATTTTAAAACGGTTGATAATGCGCGAGGTGCAACGCGGCAAGCTTGTGCTTTTTTCAAGCCACCAGATGCCCTATGTAGAGGAATTTTGTGAACATATTTGCATAATAAACCAAGGCGAAATCGTGCTGGACGGGCGAATTCGTGATATAAAGCGCACATATCCGCGCAACCGAATATCCATTTTGCCCGAAGGCCGGCCGGAAGAATTTTTTACTATGTTGCAAACAGCCCACGGGAGCGCGGCAATTATTTCCGAAGCTTCTGTTGCCGAAGGCAAATCTTCGGGCGCAGGGATTGAAGTTACATTAAAATCTGCCGCAGACAAAGCAGATTTATTTAAAATTCTGGCGGCACTGCCCATGGGCTGTGACCGCGTGGAGGTAATTGAGCCAACTTTGGAAGAAATTTTTGTAGAAAAAGCAGGCGACATAGGGGGTGAATCGAAATGAGACAAATTTTCAGTGTAGCCCGTTTTGAATTTTTATCATTTGCAAAGAGCCCAACATTTATCGGCATGACAATATTTATGGTGCTACTCGCGCTTATAGGGCCGGCCATCCCTGTGATTGTGCGTACCGTGGGAGAAATTTCTCCGGAAAGAACAATCGCAGTAGTGGATGCAACCAACCGTTTTAGTGCAGATTCATTCGCGCTGTATGTAAGCCCGCGAGCTGTTTTTTTTGACAACATAGAAGACGCCCGTGAAGCGGTAAACTCCGGCGAACACAACTACGCCCTTCACTTAAACGATGGCAGATACACTTTGTATGTTACGTCGATGGGCATTGGCGTCGTTACTATCGAAAACCAAATAAGCGCGATGTATCGAAGCCTTTATCGTGTTGCAGAATTTTCTGCCGCAGGGGTGGACGCGGGCTTGGCGGCGCAGATTATAGCATTTAATCCCGAAACAGAGTTTATGATACTCGCCCCTGACGGCGAGATTGCCGAAGACACTGCCTATGGTTTCCTTGAAACTTTCGTTTATTTTATTGCAATGGTGATGGTTTTGTACATGGGCTTGCTTATTGGCGGGCAATATTTGCTGACAACGGTTATACGCGAAAAATCCACCAAAACCATGGAACTGCTTGTTACGTCTTGCAAGCCGGGGTACATGCTTAACGGAAAGGTTTTTGGCGTAGGCGCGGCCATTCTCTCGCAAATAATTTTGGTGGTGGGCGCGGCATTACTTTCCATGGTGGTAAGCGGCTCGTTGTTTATCGAAGACGTTTTGGAAGACGCCGGTATGGATTTCCTTTCATCCGTAGAGCTTCAGCCGGACATGTTGGCTTATATGGTTATTTTTTTCCTGCTGGGTTTTGTTATGTACTCGTATATTTATGCCGCGCTTGCGTCCACCGTTTCTCGCATGGAAGACGCAAACAGTATCGCTATTTTGCCCACGATGCTTATTGTTGCGGCATTTTTTATAAGTTATTTTGGCGCGATGAATAACCCGGCTTCCGGCTTGGTTAACATAACTTCGCAAATCCCGCTTTTCGCGCCATTTGTAATGTTTATGCGAATTTCGTTAGGGCTTGCCGCAACTTGGGAAATAATCATGTCCATCCTTGGGCAAATAGCCATGATTTTATTGCTTTCATACCTTGGCTCAAAAATCTACCGCATGGGAACCCTCATGTATGGCAATAAACCAAAATTAAAGGATTTTATTTCCGCGTTGAGGAGCGCAAGGTAAGGGAATGTAAGGAAATAAACTGCCGAAATATCGCGTTTTTCCTAAAGGGTATAAAGTGAAAACACTTTATACTCTTTTTTTTCGTGAAGAAATTATATTTTGAAATTATATTTTGAGGTTGCAATCAGGCGGTCATCTGAGTTACAATAAAATGGAAATGTTGGGGTGATAAAAATAGGGGATAATCGTGGCATTATCTTACATAAATCGCCCATGATGCCGTTAATTCAAAAATACAAAAGGTGTGTGCGTTCCATGAAAAAAACGAGTTTCAAACTATTAGTGTTGCTACTGATGGTAGCTGTATTATCTGTTGGTGCTATTACAGTGTTGGCGGTGAACCGCAACGGGGACTATGGTTTACTTTGGTATGAAAGAAGTGAGGAAAAATCGGAGTTGGTGGTTGAGCAATCCGATATGCCGGTGGACAAAAATATTGCCTGGGGAAGCAGAGAAACAATAGATTATAGTATTTTAACCGCTACACTTAACGATTCTATCGGAGCGTTTGGCTTCGAGGAAGGTTTTGATGATAAACCGTATGAAATCATAGAAATTGCTGTGCAATTTAGGACTCCGCCTGCGGTGGCTGCGTCTATTACATGAAGATGAGCATACATACGCACGTAGTTCGCTCGAATACTATGTGCGTAGCTTGCATGAACTAGCGTTCGAAACATATGAAACACAGTCACTTGTTGCTCATGCATCCTTTTACAATCAGTTAAATAACCTTCAAAATCGCGGAAGATTTGACTTTGAGATTATTGAAGAGCATCATCTTTTGTTCAACGGTGTATTTATGCGCGTTCCGGCAAATATGGTCGAAACAATTGCGACGTTACCAGAGGTATTTGTTGTAACGCCAAAGGAAGAGGATGTACACGATCCGATTATTATCTATCCTGATGAATATATTTCTTATATTCCGGAAACAGCCGATCCGTTTATGCTTGCGTCAAGAGTGTTATTCGAAACATACTACATTCACAATCATTTGCAGCTTCCAGGAAGTAACGGACTGGGGATTACTGGAGCGAACAAGCGATGCAGTTGGCGTGACCCTTGCGGTGGTTGTGGCGAGCATGTACGTCCAGTACGCGTTGCTGTACTGGATGACCCGATTAATAGTAATCATCCGAGATTTCAAGACTACCTTTATCCAGCGACTGGTCGTCTACGTGGAAATCAACGCACAATTAGTATGTCTCTAAATCATGGAACTGTGGTCGCAGGTCCTGTAATTGCCATTGCTCCTGGAATCGAACTTTGGTGTTTGCCACCTACTGTAGCTGGCATAACTTTGGCATGGCAAGCAGGAGTCGACGTAATGAATCGTAGTTTTAGTCTTTCCAGCCCATTTAGCCCTACTAAAAATGCTATGAATATAGCAACTTTAGATGGGATTGTTACAGTGAATTCGGGTGGTAACGCTGGTCCTGGTTGGCGTACAGTGACGGGACGAACAGGGTTATTTATAGCTGTCGGTTCAGGAGAGGGAGGTAGTGACAGAGCCTCTATAAACAATAGAGATGGTATAGCCTCACATTCGTCTCGTGGGCCTGCTCAATTTATTTTTCATATTAAACCTGATATCGTAGCTCCTGGTTCAAATGTAAGAACCCCTCAATCATAGTTTTACCGCAACAAATCCATATTCTTTAGTTAGCGGGACTTCACTGGCTGCTCCGGCTATTACAGCAATTGCGGCACTATTGATTGAAGCGTTTCCAAATGCTTCCCCTTATGAAATAAAAGCCAAGATGATGAATGCAGCCAGGCCGCTCGAAGTACGCGGTGCGACTCAGGCTATAAGGCAAGCCGAAAACTCTGTATTTACTGTAGGTGCTGGTTTTGTGCAACCGCTTGAGGCTTTAACCAGCAGTGCATTTGCCACAGTTCGTAACACTGTTCCACATGGGGAAAATTCTGCATCAGGAATGTTGCTATAAATAAATACTTCAGCCCTCAGTTTCGGGGCGATTGCCCCAGGTCAAACACAGAGTCAACCCTTAACCGTCACTATTAATAATCCTGGAGTGGGAAATTGGGTTCCGAATGTTAATTTCAACCACGGACACAGCGGAGTCAATCTGAAGCTGGTCAAGTCTACCACAACAATTGAGGCGCATACATTTACTTATCAAATGACATTTGATAATAATGTTCCAAGAGGGATGTATGAAGGTAGCATTATCTTCACAAATGTATCGCAGTCCAATTGTCACATTAGGATACCGTTTGGTGCTTATTTTAATTTTCCTCCATTAATCACGCTGAGCCCAAGCATATATCATGTTTTCGATTCCAGGCTTCTTAACAATTCTGCACTACCTTCAGCGCATACGGTAAATGTGAGCCGTGTTGTTGGTACAGCAACCACAGGCAATCGACTTGTTCTCCTTTCTGGTTCTAATGCAGACAGTTTTGTGTTAAGTACCAGCTCTTCAATGGGAGGGAGTTTGACGTTGACTCAGGCTATCCTCCAATCGCCGCAAGGTGCAACATTTACGGTACAGCCAAAGCCCGGTCTGCCGGTTGGAATGCATACTGCAACTGTCACGGTTTTCCCGTTGGTTGCAACTGACATCCCCCAATCTTTCAATGTGAGCTTCACGGTATACGCGCCTGAAATAAATATATCTATTCCTGATTTAGACTTTGATGGGATGTTTAACTATAATACTCTTCGACTCTCAACGGAAGACGGTTTTATTGGAAATGTGTTTGTCGAAATAAATAAGCACAATACTTTAAGTGGAGAATCAAAGAGTGATGAAATGATAGTAAATATAAACGCATCTGAAATTAACATAACGCCGGATTTATCTGTACGAACATTTGATGCGGGCGAATATATTGAAATTTTAATATATGAAAATAATACGCGTCAAAATTTGTTTGCTCGACAAATAGTACGCCCTGTATTATTTGAGTTTTAATTTTCAATCCTGATTACAATATTAAATTATACAATTTAAGGTTGTAACGTTTGTTTTGGAAATCAGCATATAATATACCGTATGTTCTAAAATCAAATATGCAGGAGGATGTGCATGAAAAAGAAACTAACTGCACTAGTCGCTTTTATAATTATATTTTTATGTTTTACATTAAATGCCCATGCTTTCTCTTTTCTTGATGAAGGTTGTGAGGGAAATTGGTGGGAATCAAGCGGTGAACTTATCGCAATTTACGTTAGTTTCAGAACTCCGTCCGCTGTAGCTTTAAGGCTTGCATATGGGGGAGATAGGCATATGGATATTCGCCCCTTTGAAGAACAAGCGTTAGTTGCTCACAAGGCATTTCAAGAACAATTTAATGCTTTGCTAATACATCTTTCTCTTGCTGAAGAAGATGTTGAGGTGCTTGGAAAACATCATTTGTTAGTTAACTTGTGGATTATGCGTGTGCCATCTGATATAGTGCCGCATGTTAAAGAATTGCCGGAGGTTTCTTATGTAAGCCCGCATCATTATCCCAAACCCGAGGTTCCTGTTCCAACGGTATCGGGCGTACCGACTGCGAACAGCATTACCCTGACGACAATTGCAGGCGCAGAGTATCGTATCGCAACACCCTTTCTTGGCATCTGGCAATCCTCTCCGACATTTGACGGCTTGACGGCAGATACCGCTTATACCTTCCAGGCAAGGTTTGCGGCTATAAATGGAAACCCGTATTCCGGTCCAAGTCCCGCAAGTGCGGTAATTCGCACTGCATCTAATTTCGGAGATGTGCCTAACACAAGCGTTCCCGGTATAACGGGTTATACGCTTAAAATGTTTGCATTCCTTACAATAGCGACATTTGGCATATACAAGCTGTGCCGTGAATTCAAAGAAACACATGGCTAAATCTGCTAATGGCTCACGTTACATAAAACGAGCATAAAATTTAAGAGGCAAATAGAACAGCAAAGAAAACGACGGCAGAATTTACTTACTCTTATTTTTTTACGGAAGAACTTGACAAAATGACACGAATGTCATACTATTCATAATGACATTCGTGTCATTTTATTGTGACACAAGCAATGCTGCGAATCTGCGGTTCAGCCATGGGTTCGCATAAATGGGGAGTGTTGAAAAATCCCATGAGCTGTGCCAATATCGCAGAAAAATCCGCGGCTTTAGGCGGTTTTTCGAGATATGCCATATGCGAATGGATGATTTTTCAACACTCCCCAATGCTAAAGGAGGTGGCATCATATCGCGTCCGCATTTTGAAAGGCAACGAAAATCTAAAATACGAAAGATACTGGAGGCTGCGCGTTTGGTCTTCTGCCGCAAGGGATTTTTGGCGGTGAAGATGCAGGATATTATTGATGAATGTGGAATAAGCCGCGGGGGAATCTACATTTATTTTTCTTCGGTGGACGAAATTTTTTTGGAAGTTTTGAAGCAGCGTAATAAGGAAGGGCTTTCTTCGATTAACAAATCTGTGAGTGCGCACGAGCCGTTTGAGGTGGTGCTTGGCGCGTACATGTGCCGGCAAAAAGAACGGCTTATAAACTTTGAGAACAGCTTATTTCGTGCGTACTGCGAATATATTTTTTCCAAACCAAAACCTGCCGTTCACGCATTCAGGGATACGCAGTTGCAGCAGTTGCGCGGCTCGGTGGAGGCTATTTTAAAATTGGGCGTAAGCCAAGGTGTGCTAAAAGACGAAAATATTTCCCAAACGGCAGTGCATTTTATTACCGTAATTGACGGACTCAGCATTCTTGCCCTTGGCGATGCCCTTACAGAGGAAATTATCGACGAGCAGTTTGCGATTTTAAGGCGTGTTGCCACTACGGAAATGGTATGAATTTTTCGCCAATTTTTCGCCAATTTAGGAAGGAAATTTTATCATGAAAAAATTAATTGTATTTGTTTTTGCAATGCTTCTTGTTGCCTGCGGCGGAGACGAAGATGTGCAGCCCATTCGCATTGGCCTTACGATTGACGAATCCAATCCCATGGCAGGGGAAGCCGCAAGCCGCGCACTTGCCTTGGCAATGGAAGAATTTATAGGCATTCCCGTTGAACCCGTGCTTGACATTTCGTATCTTATGGGAAGGGAAGCAATGCGCAACGGGCATTTGGATATTATGCTTGTTTCGGCGTTTAACTATCTGAGCGTGTCCGGCGTTGTGGATGTTGAATTGCTCGTCTCGCTTCCCATGCGTGCAGGCGCGGCAAATTATACCGCGTTTATCACCCGTGCCGACCGCGACGATATTGCTTCTGTCGAAGACCTTAGAGGAAAAACCTTTGCTTTTGTAAGTCACACATCCACTACGGGTTATTTTTTCCCCAAATATTACCTTGTAACGCAGTTGGGGCTTAACCCCGACCTGATTACGCATTCGGGATATTTTTTTGACACAACCACATTTTCCGGCGGACATGAAGCAAATATCATGGGCGTGGAAATGGGCGACTTCGACGCCGCCGCAATTGCCGCTATGTTCCTTACAAACATGGAGGAACACGGGCTTATTAATGCCGCCGATTTTAAAATTATTGCGTACACCCAACCCATGCCCAACCCAAGCTATATCATCCGCTCGGAAATTGACGCACAGGTCATAGAAAACATTCGCGAATTTTTTATGAGCTTCGACAGCCCCGACTACTTTGCAGAAAACTGGGGCGACGGAAGCCTGCGTTTCACCTATCCCGACATTGCAGGCAACGAATATGTACGCTCTATGGCAAATGTTTTAGGCTTGGATTGAGGGGAGTGTTAAATGCTTGAAATCCGCAACCTTGTAAAAAATTACACAAACCCCGATACAGAGGTGCTTCACGGAGTAAATTTGAATGTAAGCAAAGGCGAATTTGTTGTGGTAATCGGGTCGTCAGGCTCGGGCAAAACCACACTTATCCGATGTATCAACCGCCTGATTACGGCAACAGAGGGCGAAATCTTTTTTGAGGGTAAGCCCGTAAACGGCCTGAAGGGCGCGAAACTTCGCCGTTTTCGTTCGCAGATAGGCATGATTTTTCAAGATTATAATTTAATCGGCAGAAGCAATGTTATGCAAAATGTTCTGCACGGGCGGCTGGGGCAAATCAGCTTCTTGCGCTCTGCCTTGGGTTTTTATTCACAGGACGACATTCGCGCCGCACACGAACTTCTGGTTACTGTTGGCCTTGAAGAAGAAATGTACAAAAAAGCACAAGCCCTCTCCGGCGGGCAAATGCAAAGGGTGGGCATCTGCCGCGCAATGATGCAAAACCCCAAGCTTTTGTTGGCAGACGAACCCATTTCTTCCCTTGACCCTGCAAGTGCGCGGCTAATCTTGGACCATATAAAGGCCATTACAAAAGCACGCGGGCTTACAAGTATAATAAACCTGCATCAAGTAGACTTTGCAAAAGCCTATGCAAGCCGCATTATCGGCCTGCGCCTTGGCGAAGTGGTGTTCGACGGAACACCCGACGAACTCACAGATGACATTGCCGAATATATTTATGCCCGGATTTGAACTCCAAAAAACTCCATTCATACCTTCTGATATGGAGTTTTTTATTTGCAAAGAATTTTTATTTATCATCATAATGTCCTTTGCATGAAACAATGAACAAGTCTTTACCGCTGGGAGAATATACAAGTCTATCTCCTTGCCAATCCTCTGCGGTGTATCGCTAAACTTGCCCTTGCCAAAATACTGATAGGCTTCACCGCTACGCCCTTCTTCTATAGCGTTGTCCAATTTTGCCAAGTATTCAATGTTAGCGGTGTTTATATCATCATCTAAAATGTTGATGATTACACGCTTATTCGTAGGTAGCTTAACTTCCGTATTATCCACATAAAACCGCATATCCTCCCGGAAATGCCCTTGATATGCCTGCAACATAGTTTTCACGCCCTTTCTGACAGCATTATACCACACACAAGTAAATGTATGCAGTTGGAACACTCCCTCTAAAGCCGCACAATATCAATGTTATAGATATAAAACGAAATGCCGGCACCCACGGTATTTGTTGTAATACGAATGGCAGTCCATGTTTCCACCTCGGATTGATTAAGCGTGTATTGCAAGGTAAATTCTTGGTCAGTTGTTATGGGTTTATCACTGCGCCAAGTGTAGCTTGGAATGCCCTGCATCATTATTGTTGACTTTTCGGGGACATCACCATCTGCGCGGCCCGTTACGGTAATCCTGTATTTGTTACCGGGAAGCAGGTTCATGCGGGTAAGGTTGATATCAATGCCGTCAAAATCGTTGAAGCGCATTCCTACATGAATAGCATTTGCATTGCCCCGCCTGAAAATATGAAGCTTTGGCTTGCCTGCGCGCAAAATAAGCACGGTGTTGCCAAAACGGCTGTCGCTTTCCGCATCTGCCCACTGGACACCGGGGTCTTCGGAAAGCGAGTACACAACCGTGCGTGTATCTGTTTTTTGAGATTCGTCAACTTCCTTGCGGGTAATAATAATGCCGTCAACAAAAAAATCCATAAGCGGCGGCAACATTCCCCAGCCAATCGTATGGACAAAAAGATTAAGTTTCAGCTCTGACGGTTCGAGGATATGCGAAAGAGAGTAAACGGAATCCGGCGCGATTTGATGCACAAGATGCCCGCCACCCGGCGCAAGAAGCGCGATGCTCCATGATGAGCCAACGGGAATTCCTTCGCCAATGCGCCCTGTAATTGTAATCCTGTCACCTGCGCGAATATTGGGAATTGAGGATAACCGAATATCAAGCCCCTCTTCCCTGTTCTCGCGGTTTGTTACAAGAATGCTTTTTACATCCTCGATAATCTCAATCGTTGCAGTGGTAAAGGGTCTGCGTCGCGCATTAATCGCGCCGGCTTGCACGAAGCCGCCCGCGTTTATATTTTCAAGTACTTTTTGCAGGTCGTATATTATTACCACCGCAAAGCCCCCCATAGTTCTATCGTTTCAAAAATTCCTCAATTTCCTCTACAGCCTCCTCAAAGGCACTGTGAAGCAAGTTGGCAGAAATGCTGTCAAGGAATGCTTTTGTTTCTTTGGTCCATGAATATGCATTTAATTTTTCCAGTGCTGCGCGAGCAGCTTTTTTATTGTAGTTTTCGCAAGCATCGCGAATATCTTTGAGGTCGCGGCGAAGCATTTTGGAATCTTCGTCACCTGCGGATGCAAAATCGCCGTCTTTTGGCGAAAGGTCGATTACCACATCGCGTAAATCTTCAAGGAAGCGAAGGGTATCCGAGCGGATAAATGCCGCGCTTCTATCGCGTCCGGCCTGTTCAAGGCTTGCGGCGGTGCTTGAAAGATTGGTTCTGCCAACATTTGCAAGGGCAGATTTTAAGCCATGTGTGTGAATTGTATACTGTTTGTACTGTTCATCGTCCCAGTCTTCTGTTTGCAAAAGGGCTTCAAGTATACCCAAGGCGCGTTCTGCGTCCCTTAGGAAAGAATCCACAAGCGCGCCGGAAAGGTCAACCTTACCCGGTGAAGCTTTTTTTGCCGCGGCAAGAACCTCGGGCGGCTGTTTATCGCGGATAATTGTCATTAAATAGCCATTCATTTTGGTAACGTCTATGGGTTTTGAAATGAAACCGGCGAACCCGTTGGACATAAACAATTCTGCCTGCCCCATGATTGTATTTGCAGTAAGCGCGATTATGGGGTGGTCATAATTTAGCTTGCGAATGGCTTTTGCGGTTTCAATGCCGTCCAGGTCGGGCATCATGTGGTCCATAAAAATTATGTCATATATTTTGCCCGCTTTTATTTTGTCAATGGCTTCAAAACCACTGGCGGCGGTTTCGACGGTAAGCCCGTAAGGCACAAGCAGACCCTTTGCTACAAACAAATTGCTTTCTACATCATCCACCACAAGTACTTTTCCATAGGGCATATGTTCGTACTCGAAGTTATGCCGTTTTTGGAATGCCCGCTGGGAAAGTTGGAAATTTTGCAAATTGTTTACAATTTCCTTACCCAAAACCTGTTTACTGCCTATTTTCTGCGGCAAACGTACATAGAAAGTGGAGCCCACGCCAACTTCGCTTTTTGCGGTAATTTCGCCCTCCATTATGCTAATCATGCGGTTGGTGATGTTCATACCAAGCCCTGTGCCTTCGATTAAACGATTGTTAGACTCGTTAAAGCGGATGTATTCGCCTTTAAACAGTGATGAAAGTTGGTCTTCCGTCATGCCTTGGCCCGTGTCCTGAAGCTCGACGGTAAGTATTGCATCGTCGCCGGATTTTTCGCGCTCTATGCTGAATGTAAGGTTAACCTCTCCGGTTTTTGTGTATTTAAAGGCATTGGATAAAATATTGTTAAGCACCTGTTTAATCCGAAGTTCGTCACCGATTAGGATGTTTGGCATTTGCGGGTTAACAATCAGGTTAAAGTGAATATCCTTGCTGCCAATGTGCATAAGATTAAGTTGCACGGTGTCAAATATCAGGCTGGCGATTTCATAAGGCTTGTTGAATATTTCCATTTTGCCTGCTTCAACCTTGGACAAGTCTAAAATATCGTTAATAATTGAAAGCAAAATATTTGAAGATGAACGTATTTGCAATAAAGACTCTTCTGTTTCGGGCGGGTGGCCGCCTTTTAATAATTGAATATCGGTGACACCCATAATCGAGTTAAGCGGCGTACGAATTTCATGCGACATTCTTGCCAAAAATTGCGACTTTGCGCGTGATTCTTCCTCTGCAACCTCTTTGCGTTTAAGGTCGGCAATAAGTGCGCGAATCTCGCGAAGGTCACGCATATAACATGCCATAATCGGATTGCCTTGGTAATCCAGATAAACCATGGTTACTTCACAGGGGATGTATTCGCCCGTTGAAACAGAGACATGATTAAACTCAAAGCGCATTGGCTCGGAGGTATTTACCCACTCAAGCGAGGTTGGAACGGTCATGGGTTTACCCTCGGGCGAAACATGCGGGAAAATATCGCGATAACGCGCAAGTGCGTCGGTTTTATTTTCAAAACCGAACAATTCTACAGCGGCAAGGTTGCAGTCAAGCGCGGTAACATTTTCGCGTACAAGGAAGCAAGCAAGCGGCGTGGCATCAAGCATTAACATGCCGCGTTTTTCTGCCTCACGAGCTTGGTCAACGGCTTTTTTAACATCGGATAAATCAAGAAAATACGCAACAACTTGCGGCATGTTGTCGCGCACAACCCGCACAAGTCTAACCTCGCAGGGAAGCGGTTTTCCGTCAACCCGGGCGAAGTCCCATTCATAGCGCGCAAAACCGTCTTCCAACGCCTGTTGCAGAAACACAGGTGCTATGTGTTCCCCTGCCCAAGCGTCTTTTACGCGGCTTAGAAACGCATTTTTGTCCAAGAAACCAAACATATCCACAATTTGATTATTGCATTCAACTATTTCTTTTTGTTCATCCCAAAGCTCGATGCCTACGGGTGCTGTGTTCATGTAAATTTGGGCAGTTTCGCGGGCCTCGCGCTCACGTTCCATTGCTGCAAAAACATCGGTCAAATCTCGCGAATATCCCATTACAACAAAGTTTCCCTTGTGTTCAACCCGCACAAAAGAAGCCTCTGTGGGCATAAGAGAGCCGTCTATTTTTTGGCGAGTAAACTCATGCTTGGAATATCCCTGACGGAAAGCTTCCAATATATATTCTTGAATTAATTTTTTTGAAGAGCGGCCATTTGGTTGAATCGGCGGCATAAGACGCAAAAAATGCCGAATATATTCGGCTTTTTGCTGAAAGCCGAACATTCGCACAGCTTCCATGTTGCAATCAATCGCTTCCAAATTATTATCAAAAAAACTTACAGCCATCGGGGCAGAGTTGAGCATAAGTTGCCCCCGCGCTTCTTCGATATTAATTTCACGCGCAAAAACCATGACCAAACCCGGCTTAAACGATTTTAAATTCATAATTAAATGAATGGGCTCATAACCTTCAGCCCTGTGACAAATGTAAGTAAAATCGTTTACGCCGTCCTTGATGTTTTTTTTAATCTCATCGCTTGACAGATATTTTATTGTGTCTTTCCCGGACGCTGCGCCGATAAGTTCAATCATTGCGTGATTGCAAGTCAGGGGGTTTCCCTCTGTATCAAAGCAAATGCACGCCGCCGGAATGCCGTTAAATAACTCCTCAAGGGTTAAATCGAAGTCATTAATAATCATAATAATCCCACCCTTTTAATCTCGATACTGTAGATATAAAACGGCACACTCGCGCCGGCTAAATTTGTTGTAACGCGAATGGCGGACCATTGTTCAACCTCTGCATGGTTGAGTGTGTAGCGAAGGGTGAAGCCTTGGTTTTGGCTTACAACCTGTTGATTATTGCGCCATAAAAACCCCGGGATGCCTTGCAGTGTAATTATTGTACCGCCCGGGGCCGTTCCGTCTATGCAGCCTACCACTTTTATTTGGTATTTATTGCCGGGAAAAAGTTCTAAACGATGCATGTTTATATCAATGCCGTCCCAGTCTTTAACGCGGCTTGCTATATACAATGCCTTTGAATTGCCCTGCATAAAAATTTTTACATCAGGGTTGCCCGATTTAATAAGCTTCCCCGCCGCCATAAAATCTGCCACATCGCGGGTGTCGGCAGAAGCCATTACCTCGCCCGGCCGGGTTTCGTCGTCGCTGTCCATGCTATATACGATGGTTCTTGAATCCTCTGTGATGGACGTATATTTTTCGTCGCGGCATACGATAATGCTGTCTATATATAAATCCATAATCGGATTAATCGCGCCCCATCTTGTGGTTTGCACCATAATTAACTTATCCAAATCCGCGCCGCATAAAATGTGCGAAAGCGCGAAAAGCACTTTGGGCGATGTATACTGCGCAAGCTGGCATTCTTCGGCATTGCGCGCATCAGATTCTTCGGTGACAAGGGCAACGCCCCAACTTCCCGCAGGGGTTTCCCTCGGAACGCGCCCGGTTACGGTAATTCTGTCGCCCGCTTTAAGCGACGGCAACGAACTAAGCGGAATTCCCAAGCCTGCCACTCGGTCGGCGCGGTCTTTAACGAGTACGGTTTTAACGTCGTCCACAACTTCCACCGACAAGACGGGGTGATTGTCGCCTATTGGCACAAGCAAATCCGACTCTGTAATTTCGCCAACGTCCAATGTTTCAAACACCTGCTGTAAATCAAAGAGAATACGCAACTTTATCCTATCCCTTCGGACGGAGCCACGCCCCCAAAGCCCCTTTACATGCGCGGCAAAGCCACGCGCCTCTCATCCTTCCGTCGTACCGTGCGTTGTGTGTAAAAATAAATCAGAACACGCCTAAGCTTTTAACATTGTGTGCAAAAATAAATCAGAACACGCCTAAGCTTTTAACATCTACAGAGTAAATATAAAAAGGGACGGCCGCACCGATGGTATTTGTTGTAATCCTGAGCGATGTCCAGTTTGCCGCCTCTGACTGCGTAAGAACGTGGGAAAGTGTAAATTCTTTATCTTCTGCCGCAAATTTATTGCTGCGCCAAGAATAACCGGGTATGCCTTGGAACATAATCATTGTACCTTCGGGGATTTTGCCGTCTATGCGGCCTGTAACGGTTATTTCGTACTTATTGCCTTGCATCAGGCCAAGTTTTTCCAACAGAATATCCACAGCATCCCAGTCGCGCACCCGGTTGCCAACATGAAAAGCATTGGTATCGCCGTGCTTGAAAATGGAAAGCGTAGGCGAGCCGGACTTTAATAATGTTAATGTGCTTGTAAATTCTTGAATGCTTTTGTTATCACCTAAGCGTTGGATTACCGGGTCTTCTTTTAAGGAGTAAACCGTGCCTCTCCTGTCATGTTCAATAATGGTTTCCGCATTCACTCGTGAAACAAGAATACCGTCAAGGTAAAAATCCATATGGGCGGTGGCAAGCCCCCAAGAGGTTGTTTGCAACATAAAAAGTTTTTCTGTTTCTGATGCCTCTAAGATATGGCTTAAAGAAAACAAATCTTTTGGGGCAATTTGGTGCGCCTTTTGAACATCGTGCTGCCCGTCCGCGCTTCCTTCACTAACGATAAGTGCAATTCCCCAACTTGAAGAAGGGGTGTCTGACCCAAAACGCCCCGTGATTGTAATTCTGTCGCCGGGCTGAACGCCGGGTACGGAAGAAAGTGAAATTCCTACGCCCGCCTGTTTACTTTTGCGGCTTGCAACCAGCAAAGATTTAACATCTTCTGTTTCTTCAACCTTCAAAGTCGGCAAATTGCCTCCCGTTGGCATAACCGAACACGCACCCGAAAAATCGCCCGCGTCTACGGATTGAAGCTCATCCTGAAGGTCGTATAAAACAATCATATTATTTTCCTTTTATAGAAAGTTGTACCTGTCTGAATTTTTCATTTACAGCAAAAAAAACATCGGCTATGGTGGGGTCGAAGCGTTTGCCGGAGTCTTGTATTATGATATCTACCGCCTTCTCGTGCGAAAATGCGGGCTTGTACGGACGCTCGGAAATAAGGGCGTCGTAAACATCGGCTATAGCCATTACGCGCCCTTGTATGGGAATATCAAGCCCCTTATGCCCGTGCGGATACCCCGAGCCATCCCAGCTTTCGTGGTGAAATTCGGCAAAAAGACGTGCATTTGTCAAAAATTCGTCGGGCCCTGTGCGGGCTATTACACGGTTAATAATTTGCGCACCATTTGAAGCGTGATTTTTCATTTTTGCAAACTCTTCGTCTGTAAGGCGGCCGGGTTTATTAAGTATTAAATCTGTAACGCCAATTTTGCCTATGTCATGCAAAATGGCGCAAATTCCCATCATATCAATATCCCAATCTTTAATTTCTTCTTCGTAAATTTTATCTTTTTGCATTTCGGCAATAAGAACTTTTACGTATTCCGATGTACGCTCGATATGGCCACCGGTGCCGGAGTCTCTGTTTTCTACCATGTCTGCAAGAATAAAAATCATGTTTTGATGGTTGCGCGCAAGTTTTTCTGTATGTTCTTTGATTAAAAGATTAACGTCTATGTGCAGTTTAACACGGTTTAACAAAACCCGTGTTGAAAACGGTTTTGTTATAAAATCTACAACTCCGCGCTCAAAGCCACGCGCTTCAACCTCCGGAGAGCGCACACCCGTTAAAAATATTACCGGAATATCCTTGTATTCTTTATCATTTTTTAAGATTTCAAGCACATCAAAGCCGTCCATCTCAGGCATTTCTATATCAAGGAGAATAAGATGAGGTTTTATTTTTTTTAATATGACAAAAAGACGCTCCCCTGAGGGAATCGTCATTACATCGTAATCGTCTTCGAGACCCTCTTCCGCTTTTGACAAATTCGTATCATTGTCGTCAACCACAAAAATTGTCTTGCGCATGATGACCCCCTGTAATAACCGCTTCTTCTTTGACAAAGCTACCATACCGGCTTGAATCGGTCAACAAAAATTAAAGCCTGTGTTTTATTTTATGCTCAAGTATTTCCAACAGCAATTGCTCCTGTTTTTCGGGCATTTGTGAGAAATCGAATATAAAACCGTAATCATAGTTGTATGACCGGGTGGCGGTGTTGGCTTGATTGCGTTTAAGCCTTGCGGGAACCATGTAAATTGAGCCGCCTTGTAAAGAAAACTCCAAAGTGTACATATTGTTTTGCGAGGGGGGAATAACATGGTCGGTAAAAAGACGGATTCCGTTCTTGCTCATATCATCCGAAACTGCGTCAAGAAGCCATCCGTTTGTATATAATTTTCTAAAATCATCAATATATTCATGTACTCTAACCTTCAAATTCAAGGATATACGGAAGCTTTGACGTTGCGGAGCTTCTTTAAACGGCGAAATTACTCGCATATCCACCGTTTCAAGAAACGCACCTTTTCTATCACTTTTTCCCAATACTTGCGCTGTAAAATTATAATAAACATTGTTTGCCAGAAATTGCACCTTGGGCTGCATATCAATGTACTGCTCGACATGGGTTAAAAGCTCTGCGTTTATTACATAAAATTGCATATGGTCTTTGTTGCCGTCAAAAACAACTTCCATTTCTGAGCCGTCGTCAAATTCAAGTGACATTTGTGTCCCCGTTGTAACCTGATGTATATACACGGCTTTTCCCTCCAATTTTGAAGTTTTGGCAAGAATCGTTTTATTGTACCCAATTTTTACACATTCGGCAACTATCTCTACAACGAACGATTCAATATTTTTGCGAGCCGTGAAGTGCGGGCAGTCCGCCGACCGGCGGTTTTTCGCAGAAAAACCGCATCGAGGCGGA
>JGI24703J35330_11748512_pt1 | contig 18286 bp, 32 predicted proteins | sample TergutNt197P1_FD_35330 | JGI IMG/M metagenome (IMG submission 35330) | reverse complement strand
CCGACTCTTTTTTTTTGGGGGCGGGGAAACTGCTTCCGGCTTCGAGGGAATGTGCCGCCGCCGACACATGCCTCCGGTGTTCACTGCGCGCTTGGCGCGCTTTTCATGGGCGGGGAAACCGCTCACGGCTTCGAGGGAACGTGCCGCCGCCGACACATGCCCCCGGTGCCCACCGCGCGCTTGGCGCGCTTTTTTTTGGGCGGGAAAACTGCTTCCGGCTTCGAGAGCATGTGCCGCCGCCGACACGTGCCCCCGGTGCCCACCGCGCGCTTGGCGCGCTTTTTTTGAAAATTTTGAAAAATTTTGCAAAAAACCCTTGACGAAAAAAAAATACACGATATAATCTTGTTTTGTCGGCACTTCGCACGGCGCGACACACCCGGATGCGTGTATTAAAACCGGGTGCGTGTAAACAACAAAGACCCTTATTGGAGGATGCAAATGCAAAACCAAAAAATTCGCATCAATTTAAAGGCATATGACCACAAGCTCATCGATCGGTCCGTTGTGCAAATTATTGAAACGGCAAAACGCACGGGGGCAGAAATTTGCGGACCGATTCCCCTGCCGACGAAAAAAGAAATTGTTACGATTTTGCGCGCGGTTCATAAGTATAAGGACAGCCGCGAACAGTTCGAAATGCGCACGCACAAGCGGCTCATTGATATTCTTATGCCAACGCCGAAAACAATCGACGCCCTTACGCGTCTTGACTTGCCCGACGGCGTGGATATTGCGGTTAAAGTTGTGACCCAAGGTCAGGGCGCGTAGGGCGTAAAAAGATTCGAAGAAGGGAACGCGGGCGACCGATTTTCATCAGGAATTGGTGCGTATCAGCGAATGGCGAAAAAAAATGAAAAAAGCGATTATCGGCCGAAAACTCGGCATGACACAAATATTTGCGGAAGACGGCATGATGATTCCCGTGACTGTAATTGAAGCGGGGCCCTGCGTCGTTGTTCAGAAAAAGACCGTTGAAAATGACGGATATGCCGCGCTTCAAGTCGGATTCGGCGAAATTCGCGAAAAGCTCGTGAATAAGCCGAAAAAAGGGCATTTTGCCGCGCATCTCGGCGCGGATGCCGAATCGAAGCGCGTTCTGCGCGAGCTGAAGCTCGACGATTGCGACGCTTTTGAAGTAGGCGCGGAAATTAAGGCGGACATGTTCTCTGCCGGGGATTATGTCGACGTAACGAGTACGTCCAAAGGAAAAGGCTTCCAAGGCGCGATTAAGCGTCACAATATGCACCGCGGGCCGATGACCCACGGTTCGAAATATCACCGCGGGCACGGCGCGATGGGCATGGGAACTACGCCCGGGCGCGTACCCAAGGGCAAAAAACTTCCCGGCCACATGGGCGCGAAGAAAGCGACAATCCAAAACATCGAAGTTATCCGCACCGATGCGGAAAAAAATCTGATTCTTGTGCGCGGCGCAGTTCCCGGAATCAAAGGCGCGCTTGTAACAATAAAAAGTACGGTGAAAGTTTAAAGTTCGTGAAAGTTAGGAGTGGCAGACAATGGCATCAGTAGCAGTTTTAAATATGAAAGGCGAGAACGCCGGAAAAATCGAGCTTGACGACGCAATTTTCGGCATTGAAATAAACAAGCACGCCGTGCATATGGCGGTTGTCCAGCATTTGGCGAATCGCCGTCAAGGCACAAAAAGCACAAAGACGCGTGCGGAAGTGCGCGGCGGCGGCGCGAAACCGTGGCGTCAAAAAGGCACGGGGCGCGCGCGTCACGGCACCTCGCGTTCACCGATTTGGACGGGCGGCGGCGTAATTTTCGCGCCGAAACCGCGTGATTTTTCCTTCAAATTAAACAAAAAATTAAAGCGTCTCGCGCTGAAATCGGTTTTGACCGACAAGGTGAAATCCGACAAACTAATCGTCCTCGACTCCCTTGCGCTTGCCGAAATTAAAACAAAGGAAATGGTCGGCGTTTGCAAAAATCTCGACCTTTCAAAAGCACTAATAGTCATGGACGGCTCGAACGAAAACGTGGTTAAATCCGCACGAAACATCCCCGGAATCAAAACCGCAGGGGTGAATACAATCAATGTCTACGATATTTTAAACCACGACAGCCTCGTTATAACAAAGGATGCAATCGCGAAAATTCAGGAGGTGTACGCATAATGCCTGACTTAAAATATTACGATGTCATTTTCAAGCCTCTGATGACCGAAAAAAGCATGAGCCTTTTGGAGGAGCAAACCTATTCGTTCTACGTACACCCCAAGGCCACAAAAACGCAAATCAAAGAGGCGGTCGAACGCTTATTTAACAACGTAACGGTTGAAAAAGTAAACACAATGCACACGCATCCGAAAAGACGGCAACGTCGCGGCGCGAAGCCCGGCCAAACCGTAGCCCGCAAAAAAGCAATCGTAAAGCTCACGCCGGGCAGCAGTCCGATTGAATATTTCGAAGGCATATAGAAGCTGGTATATAGAAGCTATATAAAGAAATAAAGGAGAGTCCTCCATGGGTATAAAAAGATATCGTCCGATAACCCCCTCGCAACGCCAAATGACAGTTTCCGATTTCGCGGAAATCACAAAGTCAACGCCGGAAAAAAGCCTGACCGTTCACCTTAAAAAGCACAGCGGTCGCAACAGTCAAGGCAAAATAACGGTACGTCATCGCGGCGGCGGAGCAAAAATAAAATATCGTTTAATCGATTTCAAGCGCGACAAAGACGGAATTCCCGCCAAAGTCGCGGCTGTTGAATACGACCCGAACCGTACGGCAAACATCGCACTTTTGCACTATGCCGACGGAGAAAAACGCTACATCCTCGCACCAATAGGTGTGTCCGTCGGGGACAGCCTGATGAGCGGCGTTGATGCGGAAGTTCGTCCCGGAAACGCGCTCCCCATGCGCGTAATCCCGACAGGCACCGAAATTCACAACATCGAAATGAAGCTGGGCAAAGGCGCGCAAATGGTGCGCTCCGCAGGCAATGTCGCACAGCTTATGGCTAAAGACGAAAAATATGCAACGGTGCGCCTGCCTTCGGGCGAGATGCGTCTCGTCCCGGTAAACTGCCGCGCAACAATCGGGCAAGTCGGCAACCCCGACAATGAGCTGATTAACGTCGGTAAAGCCGGTAAAAAACGCCATATGGGTATCCGTCCCACGGTTCGCGGTTCCGTAATGAACCCGAACGACCACCCCCACGGCGGCGGTGAAGGGCGCGCCCCCATCGGTCGCCCCGCCCCAAGCACACCATGGGGCAAGCCGGCACTCGGATATAAAACCCGCAAGAAAAACAAACAATCCAATAAATATATTGTACGCAAACGCGGCAGCAAATAAGGAGGCACGCACATGGGTAGGAGTTTAAAAAAAGGTCCGTTCTGTGACGCGCACCTTATGAAAAAAGTTGAGGCACAGCTTGATTCAACGGCGAAATCCGTGATAAAAACATGGTCGCGCCGTTCCACGATTTTCCCCGAAATGATAGGCTATACAATCGCTGTCCACGACGGTCGCAAGCACATTCCCATATATATCACAGAAGATATGGTCGGTCACAAGCTCGGCGAATTTGCCCAAACCCGCACATATCGCGGGCACGGCAAAGACGCAGAAAAACGAAGCAAAGTGAAATGAGTAAAGGCGTGTATGAAAGCTCGCCAAAGCGAGTTCCAGTAGGAGGCATGGTGTAAATGAAGGGACAAAGCAGAAGCCAATATAAGCAACAGCGGAACGAGGAAAATCGCGAACGTCGCCCCCACGCAATCCATAAATATGCCCGCATATCCGACCGCAAGGCGCGAATTGTTTTGGAGCAAATCAAGGGCAAGGGCGTAATCGAAGCTGCGGCAATTTTGCAATATAATCCGCGTTACGGCGCGTATCTCGTCGGAAAAGTTCTAAAATCAGCAGTTGCAAACGCCGAAGAAAATTATCAAATGGACGCGCCGGACTTGTTCGTCGAAGAAGTCTTGGCAAACCAAGGCCCGACGATGAAGCGAATCCAGCCTCGCGGCAAAGGTCGCGCCTACAGGATAAACAAACGCACATGCCACATCACGGTTGTGTTAAACGAAAGGGACTAAGCGTATGGGACAAAAAGTTAATCCACATGGTCTGCGGTTGGGCATAAACAAAGAATGGGATTCCGTTTGGTATGCCGAAAAAGATTTCGCGAAATTTCTGCTTGAAGACCATGATATTCGGCAGTTCATAAAAAAATATTACAAAAACAGAAAACCCGTTCCCGTTGACCCGAAAATCGCGCGCATAACGATAAAGCGCACAACGAGCCGCGTAAAAGTAACACTACACACGGCGAGTCCTGGTATTATAATCGGTCGCAACGGCGAAGCGATAAAACTCTTAACCGATGCGGTGCAAAAGTTGGTTGACAAACGCCGCGACGCCGACGCCGGAGAGTACAAGGCCGACGTTGAAATTCAAGAAATCAAGCGTCCCGAGCTTAACGCACAGCTCACGGCGGAGGTTATAGCGAAAGACCTTGAAAACCGCGTGACTTTCCGTCGCGCAATGAAGCAGGCGATGACACGCGCCATGAAAAACGGAGCGCGCGGAATAAAAACGGCGGTATCCGGTCGTCTCGGCGGCGCGGACATTGCAAGAACAGAGCATTATCACGAAGGCACGATTCCCCTGCAAACACTTCGTGCCGACATAGATTACGGCTTCGCCGAAGCTGACACGACTTACGGAAAACTGGGCGTAAAAGTGTGGCTGTATAAAGGTGAAGTTCTCCCGGGGCAGGAACGTAGGGAAGAACGACCCTACAGGGGAGAAAGACGGGAAGGAGCAGGCAACTATGCTGATGCCAAAAAGGGTAAAAAGACGCAAGCAGTTCCGCGGTCGAATGACCGGAAAGGCACTGCGCGGCAATAAAGTAACCTACGGAACCCACGGGCTTGTCGCAATGGAGCCGACGTGGATAACCGCGAATCAAATTGAGGCGGCGCGTATTGTTCTGAACAGGACAATGAAACGCGGCGGTAAGGTTTGGATAAAGATTTTCCCGGATAAGCCCGTAACCGAAAAGCCCGCTGAAACCCGCATGGGTAGCGGTAAGGGTTCGCCGGAATACTGGGTTGCCGTTGTGAAGCCCGGTCGTGTAATGTTTGAAATCGCGGGCGCGGACGACGAACTCTCGCGCCGTGCGCTAAAGCTCGCCAGCTATAAATTGCCGATTCGCTGCAAAGTTGTTTCTAAAGAGGAACTTGAGGCGATTTTGGATGAAAAAGAAAATGCGAATCAGAACAAGGAGGGCTGAGTATGAAATCCAAAAAATATCTCGAGTCCCTTAGCGATAAATCCGTGGAAGAACTGAATGTCGAGTTGGTTTCTACAAAAAAAGAGCTGTTCAACCTGCGCTTCCAAAACGCCACGAACCAACTGGACAACACGGCGCGTATCCGCGAAGTTCGCAAGAACATCGCACGCATCCAAACAGTAATGACAAAGCGCGCCAAGGGTTTGGCATAGGAGGTAACAGATGGAGCAGGCATTGGAAAGAAATTTAAGAAAAACCCGCGTGGGTAAAGTTGTAAGCGACAAAATGGATAAAACCATCGTTGTTGCCGTTGAAAATCGTGTGCGGCATCCCATAATCGGCAAAATTGTAAAGCGCACGTACAAGTTGAAAGCGCACGACGAAACAAACGAATGCGGTATCGGTGACAGGGTTCGCGTAATGGAAACGCGACCGCTTTCAAAAGAAAAACGCTGGCGTTTAGTCACGGTACTTGAAAAAGCGAAGTAAAAGGCGCGGGCAAAAAACGCCCGCCATTACCGGAGGTTTTTAAAATGATACAACAAGAAACCAGGCTTGCCTCTGCGGATAATTCCGGCGCGAAAGAGCTTCTGTGCATTCGCGTGCTTGGCGGCACGAAACGCCGCTACGCAAACGTGGGCGATATAATCGTCGCAACGGTAAAGGAAGCAACGCCGGGCGGCGCGGTAAAAAAAGGCGAGGTTGTGCGCGCTGTGGTTGTGCGTACGGTAAAGGGGCTTTCGCGTCCCGACGGCTCGTCCATCCGCTTCGACCAAAACGCCGCCGTTATAATCCGTGAGGACAAAACGCCGCGTGGCACACGTATTTTCGGTCCGGTTGCAAGGGAGCTTCGCGAAAAGCAGTTCACGCGCATTGTTTCCCTCGCGCCCGAAGTCTTATAGAAGTTGGTGAAACCATGAACAATAAAGTTAAATTAAAGCGCGGCGATACGGTTCAGGTTATTGCCGGAAAAGAAGTCGGCAGAACCGGGCGCGTACTTTTGATCGACCGCCAAAAGAACAAAATTGTGGTTGAGGGGCTTAACATGCAAACCAAGCACCAAAAATCCAACCGCGCGAACCAAACCGGCGGAATTACGCGTCGCGAAGCTCCGCTTCATATTTCAAACGTGATGTATCTTCACAAAGATAAACCGACTCGTCTTGGCTATAAATTCGAAGAATCCGGCGGCAAGCCCGTTAAAAAGCGTTACGCGAAATCCACGGGCGAAATCATAGATTAACGGAGGTATGACATGAGCAGGCTCAAAGAAATGTACGAAACGAATGTCGTACCCGGCATGATGAAAAAATTCGGCTATAAGAACAAGATGGCTGTTCCGAAGATTGAAAAAGTTGTCGTGAATATCGGCTTGGGCGAAGCGAAGGAAAACTCCAAGGTTATCGAACATGCCACAGGCGATTTGGCAACAATCACAGGGCAAAAAGCCATTGTGACCAAGGCGAAAAAATCCATATCTGCGTTTAAGTTGCGTGCGGGTATGCCCGTTGGTTGCAAAGTGACCCTTCGAGGCGCGAAAATGAACAGCTTCGTTGACAGGCTTATAAATGTGGCGATTCCGCGTGTTCGGGACTTTCGCGGCGTAAGCCCCGATTCTTTCGACGGGCGCGGAAATTACACGCTCGGAATCAAAGAGCAATTGATTTTCCCCGAAATTTCTTTTGACAAAATTGATAAACTTCGCGGAATGGAAGTTGTTTTTGTAACAACGGCTGAAACAGACGAGGAAGCTCGCGAGCTTTTATCGCTGTTCGGAATGCCCTTTATCCGTCCGAGTTAAAGGAAGTCCTTTTTGCCTTGCGGCAAAAAACCGTTCGCAAAAAATGCGTCGAAGCGTCGCGATTTTTTGCTCTCTGATTAGGAGGAAGAAATAATATGGCAAAAAAAGCACTCGTTTTAAAGGCTGCAAAAAAACCGAAGTTTGCCGTAAGGGCATACAGGCGTTGTAATATCTGCGGAAGGCCACATGCGACTTTGCGTAAGTACGGCGTTTGCCGTATCTGTTTCCGCGAACTGGCTTACAGGGGGCAAATTCCCGGTGTCAGGAAAGCATCTTGGTAGGCGGCAAGCCGACCAAAGAAAATTTGAAATTTTTAGCTAGGAGGATTGCCCATGTTATCCGACCCTATCGGGGATATGCTCACGAGAATCCGTAACGCAAACATGGCAAGACACACAACCGTTGACATGCCGTCGTCCAAAATGAAGGAATCAATTGCCTCTATTTTGGTGAAAGAAGGCTATGTGAAGGGTTATGAAATCGTGCCGAACGGCGTGAAGAAAACCATGAGGATTACCCTTAAATATGGTAAAAATAAAAGCGAGAAAGTTATTGCGGGCTTGAAGCGCATTTCGAAACCGGGGCTTCGTGTTTATGCCGGTTGTGAAGATTTGCCAAAGGTCTTAAACGGTCTCGGACTCGCGATTGTTTCAACGAATAAAGGCGTTATGACCGACAAGGACGCCCGCGCAAACGGCGTTGGCGGAGAGGTCTTGGCTTTCGTTTGGTAAATTGATGATGTTTGTGTGACTAACATCATCAAAGTGAAAATTTTTCGAAGGAGGTGCAGAATCATGTCAAGAATTGGAAAACTTCCGATTACAATTCCGAGCGGAGTAACGGTAACAGTCGCCGCAGGAAATGAAGTTACGGTGAAGGGTCCGAAGGGAACTTTAAGCCGCAAACTTTCGCCGGACATGACTATCGCACAAGAAGAAGGCAAGTTAACAGTAACTCGTCCGAATGATTTAAAGCGCTTCAAGTCTTTGCACGGTCTTACTCGCACGCTTATAAACAATATGGTTGTGGGCGTGACGGACGGCTATGTGAAAAAGCTCGATATAATCGGAACGGGTTATCGTGCCGCGAAAGCGGGGAAAAAGCTCACGTTGAACTTGGGCTATTCCCACCCGGTTGAGATGACTGACCCCGAAGGCGTTACAAGCGAGGTCGAGGGTACGAATAAAATTATCGTGTCTGGCATCGACAAGGAAAAGGTCGGTCAGTACGCCGCAAACATACGCGAAAAACGCTCGCCCGAGCCGTATAAAGGCAAGGGTATCAGATACGAAGACGAATATGTAAGACGCAAAGCCGGCAAAGCCGGTAAGAAATAGTAAGGGGTTCGGTGCGAAATGATAAATAAACCATGTCGCGCAGATGCGCGTAAAAAACGCCACTACAGGTTGCGCCGCAACCTTTCAGGCACAGCGGAAAGGCCGCGCCTGACGGTTTTTAAGTCTAACAAATATATCTACGCGCAAATTATCGACGACGTTAAAGGGCATACGATTGCGAGTGCCTCGACGATGGATGCCGCGCTTGTTAAAGCCGAAAAGCTGAAATCGACGTCGAATCTTGATGCGGCAAAAATTGTCGGCACGCAGGTCGCGAAAAAAGCAATTGCTCTGGGCGTCGAGGAAGTTGTTTTTGACAGAAGCGGATATATTTATCACGGAAAAATTGCCGCTCTTGCCGATGCGGCGCGTGAAGCCGGGTTGAAATTTTAACACCGCGAACACATCATTCGAGCTTCGGCATTCTCTCGAAGCCGGAGACAGTTTTGAGAATGAGGAGAAAAGTTATGGCGATGACAAAAATTGATGCAAATTCCCTTGACCTCAAGGATAAGGTCGTTTCGATTAACCGTGTAACGAAGGTTGTAAAAGGCGGACGTACGTTCCGTTTTGCCGCACTTGTCGTTGTTGGTGACGAGGCCGGGCATGTTGGTGTCGGGCTTGGCAAGGCGAACGAGATTCCCGAGGCGATTCGCAAAGGGAAAGAGGACGCGAAGAAGAACATGTTCTTCCTTGAGAAAAACGAAAACGATTCTATATATCACGAAATTTTGGGGCATTTCGGTGCGGCGAGGGTGCTTATGCGTCCCGCGCCCGAAGGAACCGGTGTAATTGCGGGCGGTGCGGTTCGCGCTGTTTTGGAACTTGCGGGCGTTCGCAACGTCGTTACAAAATCAATCGGCTCGAACAATAAGCACAATGTTGTAAAAGCTACGCTTACGGGGCTGAAGCAGATGAAAACTCCGTCGGTGGTGGCGCGCCTTCGCGGCAAGTCGGTTGAAGAAATTTACGAAGCGAGGACTTAACAATGTTAAAAATAACTTTGGTTCGTTCGCCTATCGGTGCGAAGCCTAAACATCGGGCAACAATAGAGGCTCTCGGGCTTAGGAAAATGCACGCCACGGTGGAGCAAAAAGACAACCCTGCAATTCGGGGCATGATTCATCATGTAAAGCATCTGATTAAGGTTGAAGAGGGCAAGTGAGAAATTTCTAAAGAATTTCGAAAGAAAGGAATGCTGGCGACGAAACGAGATTGCTTCGAAGATGAGTCAGCGAATGGTAAATTCCCATGAAACTTGGAGAACTTAAACCCGCCAAAGGCGCGACAAGGAAAGATTGGCGACGCGGACGCGGACACGGGTCAGGCAACGGAAAAACTGCGGGTCGCGGACACAAGGGGCAGAAATCCCGCTCTGGAAGCGGCGGAAAGGTCGGCTTTGAGGGCGGACAAATGCCGCTGTATCGTCGCTTGCCGAAAAGAGGGCATACATGTCGCAACACGAAAGAAATCGTTGCGATTAACGTGCAGCTTCTTAATGTGTTTGAGAATGGCGCGACGGTTGACGTTGCCGCGCTCAAGCAAAAGGGTTTGGTTTCGAACCCGCGCGATGGCATAAAAATTCTAGGCAACGGAGATATTTCAAAAAAACTTACCGTTAAAGTCAATTATTTCTCGAAAGGCGCGGCGGAAAAGATAAAATCTGCCGGAGGCGAAGCTGTTGTTGTTTCAACAAGAGTCTAATTTTCGCTACTTTTCGGTCTTCTGATTTCTGACCACGAGGTGATTTAGTTGTTCAAGATTTTCGCAAATGCTTGGCGAGTTGAAGACATCCGCAAGAAATTGCTGTTTATATTTTTGTTGCTTTTTATCTACCGGATAGGTGCGGTTCTTGTTCCGCTTCCCGGTATTGATTTGTATTTGTTAAGCGATTCCAGGGGCGGATGGGGCGCACAGGGTGACGCCGCGATGACCCTGTTCTCGCTCTTGATGGGTGGCGAACTCGGTACGATTTTTGCGATGGGTATCGCGCCATACATTACCGCTTCGATTATCATGCAGCTCTTAACTTACGCAATCCCCCAGCTCAACCAAATGCAAAAAGAGGACGAGGACGGACGCAAAAAGATTCAGCAAATCACGCGTTACATGGCGGTTGTTCTCGCGCTTTTGCAATCGGCAGGTATGGTTTTCTCATATACTCAACACGGCGTACAGTTTGGGATGGACCCGATAAACCTTTTCGGCGTGAATGCGGGCAACTGGTTTGTTTACATTACCGCAGTAATTGCAATGACAACGGGTACGATTTTTATCATGTGGCTTGCGGAGCTTTTAACGGAAAAAGGTATCGGAAACGGTGCGTCGTTCCTGATTTTCGCCAATATCCTCGCCGGGCTTCCCGCGGGCATAATGACGTTTTATCAAATGCTTACCGAAAATCCCGGTGTTATGTCGGTACTCTTGGTTGTAATTTTACTTTTGACCTTCGCGCTTATTATCGCGTTCGTCGTGCTTGTGCACGAGGGTGAACGTCGGATTCCCGTGCAATATTCGCGTAAGGCGGCAGGCGGCGGACGTGCAATGATGGGCAATCACCAGTCATATATTCCGCTGAAAGTAAACATCGCGGGCGTACTTTCGATAATTTTCGCAATGTCCTTTATCGGTGTGCCTGTAATGATAGGACAGTTCTTCCCAGGCGATAATTTGATTAATAACATTGCGTACTTCGTTGACTTCAACCGAACCGCGCGTCCCGATGATTTTTGGACGATAAACGGATTGCATCCGATTGGCGCGCTCATATATGTAGTTTTGATTTTCTGCTTCACGCATTTTTACACGTCGTTTGCGGTTAATCCGATTGAAATGGCGGAAAATTTGAAAAAGAATGGCGGCTTTATTCCGGGGATTCGGCCCGGTGCGCCGACAAGCACGTTTATTCAAACAACGGTTAATCGTTTGTCGTGGATTGGCGCATGTTTCTACAGTTTAATCGCCCTTACACCGATTATAATGGGTATGATTGTTCCCGAAATGAGCCGTATCGCTTTTGGCGGAACGTCGCTTCTGATTGTGACGGGTGTCGCGCTTGAGTTTATCAAGCAGATGGAGTCGCAGCTTCTAATGCGCCATTACAAGGGATTCCTTGAATAAATGGGCGTTTTTATCAAGAACGACGAGCAGGTTTCGTTTATGCGGACGGCAAGTAAGGTTTGCGCGAGAACACACGAATTGCTTGCGAAACACATACGTCCCGGCGTTACAACCGAGGAACTTTGCGCGATCGCGGACGATTTTATAAGAAGCAACGATTGCAAGCCGTCGTTTTTGGGATATCGAGGCTTTCCGAAGTCGATTTGCACAAGCGTGAACGACGAGGTTATCCACGGGGTTCCCGGTTTAAGAAAGCTGCTAAGCGGCGATATTATCAGTATTGACATAGGTGTTTGCTATAAAAGATTTCACGGCGACGCGGCGCGAACTGTTGCCTGCGGACCAATCAGCGAAGTGCATCAGAAATTAATCCACGTTACGGAACAGGGTTTTTTTGAAGGTCTAAAATGTTGCACCGTGGAAAATCGGCTCCACGACATTTCGAACGCAATCGACGATTATGTTAAGCCCTTCGGCTTTGGCATAGTAAGTGAATGGTGCGGCCACGGTGTTGGGCAGCAGGTTCACGAAGACCCGCAAATCCCGCACACGCGTCAGGAAAAGCGCGGTCCTCGCCTAAGACGCGGAATGACGCTGGCGATTGAGCCGATGATAAACGTCGGCACGGAAGAGATTTACACGCTCGACGACACGTGGACGGTCTTAACCCGCGACGGCGAATATTCCGCACACTACGAAAATACCGTGTTAATTACGGACGGTGCTCCCGAGGTTTTGACGATATGAGCGCGCGCAACGAAACGGAAAATGACATCGAGGAAAAGCGTGAAAAGCCTATCGACGAAAAGTACGGAGAAAGCCGCCGTTGGCGGCGCGGCGCGATTGTTTTTTCAAAGGCGGGACGCGACAAAGGCTTGGCGATGGTGGTTCTTGAGGCGGAGGAAAATTATTTGCTTCTTGCGGACGGAAAAAGCCGTGTACTTGACAGGCCGAAACGAAAAAAAATTAAGCATGTTCAACCGACTCACGAGCAAATTCGAATGAAGCCCGAGTGCGGGCGCGATTTGCAGGATGCGGATTTGAGGAAGCAAATAAACGAGTATTTGGAGCGGAGGTAGCGATTTTGGCGAAAGACGATGTCATTGAAGTAGAAGGCAAGGTTGTTGAAAAATTGCCGAACGCTACGTTTAAGGTGCAGCTGGAAAACGGACACGTTATTCTTGCTCATATTTCCGGAAAGTTGCGGATGAATTTTATTCGCATAATTCCGGGGGATAAAGTGCTTATTGAAATGTCACCATACGATTTGACCAAAGGCAGAATCGTTTGGCGCGATAAATAGGAGGATGTGTCACCGATGACGCATCCCGCCGACTTCGGTGTTCGTCTCGAAGCCGGAAACAATGTTCGAAGGAGAGATTGCTATGAAAGTACGTCCGTCGGTTAAACCGATTTGTGAAAAGTGTAAAATTATCAGGCGCAAGCGCGCGCTTCGCGTGATTTGCGAAAATCCAAAGCATAAACAAAGACAAGGGTAGTGTTATAAAGTTCGACACGAATGCCGATGCGGACGGATGTGCCGATTTGGATAATGGTCGACGAATGTTAAAAAAGGAGCGTTTTTATGGCACGTATTGCAGGCGTTGACTTGCCGAGAGAGAAGAGAGTTGAAATCGGGCTGACCTATATTCACGGAATCGGCAGACCCAGTTCGAAAAGAATTTTAAGTGAAGCGGGAATTAACCTTGACACGCGCGTCAGAGATTTGACAGATGACGAAGTTGTTAAAATTCGTAACGTTATCGAGTCGTCTCAGATGGTTGAGGGTGATTTGCGCCGTGAAGTCGCGCTTAATATTAAGCGGCTTGTCGAAATCGGGTGCTATCGCGGGCTTCGCCACAGAAAAGGTTTGCCCGTGCGAGGGCAACGTACACGCACAAACGCTCGCACGCGTAAGGGTAAAGCCAGAACCGTAGCCAACAAGAAGAAATAGGTCGGTCAGTCGGCAGTGGACACCGAAGGCACATTGTTGCGAATTTGGTGTTCGTCTCGAAGGGCGCGGATACGCTTCATGTGCCTTTGCCGGATACAGATTTGAAATTGTGGAGGTTTTTAAATGCCTAAAAAAGTTGTAAAACGTGCGGCGGCTCGCCGCAAGCGCGACAGAAAATTTGTCGACAAAGGGCAAGTTCATATTCAATCGTCATTTAACAACACGATTGTCACAATAACGGACGCGTCGGGCAACGCTCTTTCATGGGCGTCGGCGGGGCAATTAGGTTTCCGCGGAAGCCGTAAGTCCACGCCGTATGCGGCGCAAATGGCGGCAGATACTGCAACCGTTGCGGCAAAAGAATACGGTTTGAAAACCGTAGAGGTATTCGTAAACGGCCCCGGAAGCGGTCGCGAAGCGGCTATTCGCGCCCTGCAAGCCGCCGGTCTTGAAGTCACCATGATAAAAGACGTAACCCCGGTTCCCCACAACGGCTGCCGCCCACCAAAACGCCGACGCGTGTAACGCCGCAACCACCAATGTCAGTTTTTATCAAACTTTTTTCAAAAAGTTTGCGGGGTTTGGGGCAGCGCCCCAAGGTTTTAGCAGCAATCTAATCAACAGGAGGATTCTATGGCGAGATATACAGGCCCTGTTTGCAGGCTTTGCCGCAGGGAAGGCGAGAAACTTTTTCTTAAAGGCGAGAGATGTTCGAAGCAGAATTGCGCGATAAATAAGCGTCCGACTGCGCCCGGCCAACATGGTACGAGCAGGAAGAAGCTGTCGGAGTTTGGGCAGCAAACGCGCGAAAAGCAGAAGACGAAGCGGATTTATGGGTTGATGGAGAAGCAGTTTCATCAGTATTTTGAAGTCGCGCGGAGCACCCCGGGTGTTACGGGCGAAAATTTGTTGCGCCTTTTGGAAATGCGCTTGGATAACACCGTTTATCGCTTGGGATTAGGGCGTTCACGGACGGAAGCGCGCCAAATTGTGCGGCATAATTTGATTACCGTGAACGGCAAAAAAGTAAACATTCCTTCGTATCAGATAAAAGTTGGCGATGTGATTCAGGTTCGCGATAAGTCCAAGACGCTTCAGCGTTTCAAGGATGTGCTGGACGTAACGGCTTCGCGCAGTATTCCCGAATGGCTTTCCGGCGATGCGGAAAATTTACGCGGCACGGTCGTAATGAAACCGCTTCGCGAACACATCACCTATGACTTGCGCGAGACGCTTATTGTCGAGCTTTACAGTAAGTAGCAGTAAAAAAGCGCGCCAAGCGCGCATTGAACACCGGGGACATGTGTCGGAGTCGGCACATTCTCTCGAAGCCGGGAGCAATTTCCCAGCCCGTAAAAAAAAAGGGAGGTTTGCGAAATATGCTGGAAATTGAAAAACCTCGCATAGAAACCGTGGAACTAAAGGGTAATGAGTACGCCAAATTTGTTGTTGACCAGCTTGAACGTGGGTTTGGAACGACTTTGGGGAACGCGCTTCGCAGAGTGCTTTTGTCGAGCTTGCCGGGTGCGGCCGTAAGTAATATTCGCATCGACGGCGTTTTGCATGAATTTAGCCATTTGCCCGGCGTTAAAGAAGATGTTACGGAAATTATTTTGAACTTGAAAAACCTTTCCTTGCGCGACGTGAGCGAAAATAATGAGCCGAAAACTGCGCGTATTGAAGCAAGCGGCGAAGGCATTGTTCGCGCCGGGGACATTAAACTTGACGCGGATGTTGAAGTCTTGAATCCTGATTTGGTAATCGCGACTTTGGGTACTGCCGATGCGAAAATTTTTATTGAAATGACAATCCGCAAAGGGTCGGGATACGTTGGGGCGGATAAGAATAAGGCTCCCGACCAGCCAATCGGCTTGATTCCGATTGATTCGATTTTTACCCCGGTGCGCAAGGTGAATTTCTTTGTTGAACCCACGCGCGTCGGAAATATTACGGACTACGATAAACTCACGCTTGAAGTTTGGACGGACGGTACGATTCACCCGAAAGATGCCGTTTGTCTCGGCTCGCGCATTCTTATGGAACATTTTAATTTGTTCGTTGACCTTTCGGAGTCCCTGAAGGATGCGGAAATTATGATTCCGCGTGAGGAAACCGGTGGTGACAGGTTCCGCGAAGTGGTAATCGAGGAGCTGGACCTTTCTGTTCGCAGTTACAACTGCCTCAAGCGCGCCGGAATAAACACGGTCGATGATTTGGCGAACAAAACGGAAGAAGACATGATGAAGGTGCGCAACCTTGGGCGTAAGTCGCTTGAGGAAGTGCTTAAAAAAATGGCGGATTTGGGGCTTGCGCTCCAATCTATCGAAGAGTAAGGAGTGTATTGATATGCCCGGTTACAGGAAACTTGGTCGCACATCAAGCCAGCGTAAGGCGATGCTTCGCGCACTTGCCACACAGCTTATATATCACGGCAAAATTACAACAACGGAAACCCGCGCAAAAGAAGTGCGCAAAATTGCGGAAAAATTGATAACCCTCGCCGTTAAGGAAAAAGATAATTTCACGACGGAGAGCGTTACCGTAAAAGTTCCGCAAAAGGACAAAGACGGCAGGCGCATTAAAACCGTCGAAAACGGCAAAAAAGTTACGGAATTTAATGAAGTCGAACGCACCATACAAAAGGATATGCCGTCGCGCCTTGCCGCACGCCGCAAAATCCTGTCGGTTCTTTATACCGTGACGAAAACGCCCGAAAACAACAGGCGTATGCGCAGTGAGTCGAAAAAAATCGACCTCGCGAACGTCATGTTTGAAAGATGGGCCCCGAAATATTCGGGACGCACCGGTGGGTATACGCGCATTATTAAAATGGGTCCGCGCCGAGGCGACGCTGCTCCAATGGTGCTTTTGGAGCTGATATGAGCGGCGCGGATGCAAAGAAAAAAACGGTGTTGGTCGTTGATGACAGCGACACCGGTCGCGCGCATCTCATACAGATTTTAAATCACGAATATATTGTTCGGTCTGCTTCCGGAGGCGTTGAGGCACTTCAAATCGCCAAATCGGAGCGGCCGGACATTATTTTGCTTGACGTCGTTATGCCGCAACTTGACGGATACGGGGTTTTAACTGCGCTTCGCGAAATGGGCGAAACGAAGGATATCCCCGTTATTTTTATTACAAGCCTCGACCAGTCGCAGGACGAAGAAAAGGGCTTAAAACTTGGCGCGGAGGACTATATTTCCAAACCGTACAACCCGACGATTGTAAAACTGCGGGTTAGTTTGCAGCTGAAAATCATCGACCAAATGCGCCAAATCGAAGAACTCGGCATGATTGACTCCGTTTCGAAACTGCCGAATCGTCGCTACTTTGACAAACGTTTGCGTGAAGAATGGCAACGCGCGGAGGCCGAAGGGCGTCGTTTGGGCGTTTTGATGATTGGCGTTGATAAACTGCGGACGCTTATTGCGATTCACGGATACAGTTTTGGCGACAGATGCACGGAGGCAATCGGGGGCATACTTAAAGGGCTTAAATTTCGAAGCCCGGGGGATTTTGCCGCGAGCTGGGCGTTTGGCGGGTTTGCGATTATGCTTTTGAACGCGGACGAGGGGATTTGCGAGCAGGTCGGCGAGGCGGTTCGTGTCGCCATTGAGGCCGTCGAAACCCAAGTGACCGCCGGGGGAGTGGTTGACGTGACCGTAAGCATTGGCGCGAATTCGGCGTTGCCGTCGGCGGAGGGCAGCGTTGATAAGCTGATTGCCGGGGCAGATTCCGCGCTTTATCTCGCGCGCGAGCTTGGGCGGAATAAGGTTGTTGTGAATAAATCCTAGTGTCCCTCTTCGGAAATAAGCCGACCACCCAGCGAGCAGATTTTTCGTTGGGCAAGGAAGCACCGACGACGCGTCCTAGAGGGACGCTAGAAGGGGCTGACGCAGACCAACGGAAAATATGTCGCCGGGTGGTCGGCTTATTTCCGAAGAGGGACACTAGCGCGCGCCAAGCGCGCATTGGGCACCGAGGATACGTGTTGGTTGCGGCGCGTTCCCTCGAAGGGTGCGAGCAGAGAACGCTCGCCTTTGCCGGATGCCGTTCCGGCGAATAAGCGAACAAGCGAGCAAGGAGGATAATGTGAATTTTCTCGATTTGGGAGTTGTTATCGTAATCGCGCTTTCTGCCCTTGCGGGCTGGCATCGGGGGCTGATTCGTACGGTGTATGGATTGGTTTCTTTTTTTGCGGCGATTGTTTTGGCATACGTTTTGCGGCCGCCGGTTTCTCGGTTTTTGCGCGAGTTGAACCTTTATGAATTTTTTCGCGGGAGAATCGACGGGGGGTTGACGCATGTTGAATATTCGGCGGATTTGCCCATTGCTTTACCGTCGGTTGTGACGGATATGCCGGCGGATTTTTTGACGAACCTGGCCATTGACGCAATCGCGCTTGTTGCGGTGTTTTTTGTTGTGATTATCGCACTGTCTGTTGTCGGCGCGGTTTTGGATATTGTCAGCAAGTTGCCCGTCATAAACACGCTTAATAATTTGGGTGGACTTGTTGCGGGCGCGGTTTTGGGCGCGGGGGTTTCGTGGCTTGTGCTTGTTGTTATGAGTATTTTTGCGGCGAGCGCGGGCGTGCAGGGGCTTTTGGCGGGGTCGATGGCTGCGCGGGTGATTTTTGGATTTTGAATGGATTTGGCGCGCCAAGCGCGCATTGGGTACCGGGTACACATGTCGGTGGCGACGCATTCCCTCGAAGCCGGGAGCAGTTTTTTTGTGTGCAAAAAAGAGTCGGCGAGTGACACTCGCCGACTCTTTTTTTACGGGTTGGAAAATTGCTTCCGGCTT
>JGI24703J35330_11748513_pt1 | contig 18306 bp, 15 predicted proteins | sample TergutNt197P1_FD_35330 | JGI IMG/M metagenome (IMG submission 35330) | reverse complement strand
GAGCGATAGGCGCACAGTGAGCCGCAGGCGAACGTTTCCCGTGCGCAATTAGCGAACCGCTTACAAGGCATAGGCGGGGCGTTATTTCCTACCCTTGGTTCGCGTTAAAACTTCTTTCAGCACTTTCAAATCTCGTTCCGTCCATCCCCTGACCTGTGGCGGCAAACTAAGGGACAATGCTTTTTCGTTCGCGCTGATGGCATCCTCTACGGACACAAAAACAAATTTATGCCCGTATTCTCTTTCGTAATCTTCTAATACTTGTGCCGTTTCTTTACCGGTTCCGTCAATATCGCAAAAATAATAGAATGATTCCTGTTCAAAAATTTCATCTTCTTTTTCGCCTTTGCGACGAATTATCGTTTTGCAAAATTCTTTCACTGTGCTTGCTAAAACATTATAGCCTGTTTCTTCCTTAACCTCTCGAACAAGTGTTTCGGTATGGTTTTCGCCTTTTTCAATTCCGCCACCGGGAAACTTGCATTCGCCAAACTTATCGCTTTGCACCATAAGCAGTTTGTCGCCAAGAAAAATTATTGCTCGTGCGCTGTCGCGCTTATAAACGCTCCAATTAGGCTCATAATCTTTTTTGTCAAAAACTCTGATTGTTCGCATCGAATACCCATCCTTTCGGTTTAATCAAAAGCTTGTAAAATATCCGCGATTAGGTCATCCGGGTCTTCAAGCCCCACGGAAAGCCGAAGCAGGCGGTCGTTTATGCCCTTTGCCCTTCGCTGTTCTTCGGGGACATCGGCGTGGGTTTGCAAGCAGGGGTAAGTCATGAGGGTTTCTGCGCCGCCAAGACTTTCTGCAAAACCGATTAATTTCAGGTTTTCCAACAAATGCTTTGCGGTGGCACAACTGTCTGCTTCAAAAGAAATCATCGCGCCAAAGCCTGTTGCTTGGCGTTTCATTATTTCTCTGCCCGGATGGGTTTCAAGGCCGCAGTAATGTACTGCGGTTATTTTTGGATGTTTTGTTAACCAACGGGCAATTGAGCGGGCAGATTTTTCCTGTTGGCGAAGCCGCACCGCAAGGGTTTTTATCCCGCGAATCATCAGCCAACTGTCAAAGGGCGAAAGACATGCCCCCGTTGTTTTGTGAATAAAACGCAGTTTTTCGGCTAAATCTTTGCGGTTGGTAACAAGAAAGCCCGCCAGTGTGTCATTGTGTCCGCCAAGGTATTTTGTGCCGCTGTGAACAACTATATCCGCGCCAAGGGTCAGCGGCTTTTGAAAATACGGCGTAAGAAATGTGTTGTCTACCGCAAGCAAAACTCCGTTTGCGCGGGCTATATCCCCCACGGCTTGTATGTCTGTAATTTGCATCATGGGGTTGGTGGGTGTTTCTGCAAAAATCATCTTTGTATTGGGGCAGACAGCGTTTTTTAATTTTTCCGGGTTGTTGGTATCAAGGTAATTTACTTTAATGCCGTTTTTTTTGGAAATATGGTTAAACAGCCGAACAGAGCCGCCATAAAGGTCGTCCGACGCAATAATACTGTCGCCCGGCGAAAAAAGTTCCATTAAAGCGGCCTCTGCCGCCATGCCCGACGAAAATGCAAGCGCGTCTGTGCCTTCTTCCAAATTTGCAAGAACACATTCAAGATGCTCTCGCGTTGGGTTTTGCAAGCGGCTGTAATCGTAGCCCGTGCTTTGCTCCACACCCGGGTGCGTAAACGTTGCCGTCTGAAATATAGGCACGCTAACCGCACCGGTATTGTCATAATGCTTGCCGCTTCCATGGATACATTTTGTTGTAAAATCCACGCCTTTGACCTCTTTTCTCAGGCAACCTTCAAAAGCTCGCTTTCGCAGGTTGCTTTAAATATAGTACATACTGCCGGACAAGCGTTTGTTCCGCACTTCTGATGCAAGCTCGGCAAGGGTGACGGCTTTTAACGTCTCTTCAACAGCTTTGTCCAGCGGGTGGAAAACAAGCTTTGTTACGGCAAGTTTTGACTCCGGCGGAATATTCTCAACGGATTTTTCCGAGCCCTCGAACAATGCCGATTCTATGGGCAAAAGAATGTCATACACTGTGATATTATTTGGAGTTTTTGCCAAAGTGTAGCCGCCCTGCGCCCCTTTTGTGGAAACCACAAGCCCGCTTTTTTTCAAAATTGAAAAAACCTGCTCCAGATAAATTTTGGAAATTTGCAAACGCAAAGCAAGCGCGGCAACGGCAATGGGTTCACCCGCGTTATCAATTGCCATTTCCGCAAGTGCGGCAAGGGCGTAGCATCCTCTTGAAGAAAGCCTCATGACAGTGCAAGCAGCATGTCGTCAAACTTTTCTTTCCACTCCGGATGTGTTGTCCATCTTACATTTTGACCGTCGCCGGCGTGGCGCGGCACAATATGCACATGCAAATGGAATACGTCTTGCTGGCCTTCGCGCCCTGCATTGTGGATAATTTGCAAATTTTCCAAGCCCAATTTTTCCTTGTACAGTTCAACTATTTTTTTTGTTGTATCCATTACGCGCAAAAAAATATCCGCAGGTATGTCCAAAATATTCACATGATGCGCCTTGGGGATTATTAATGTGTGGTACTGCGCAGCGGGGTGAATGTCCAAAAACGCAAAGCTGTGTTCATCTTCGTAAACCTTCCAAGAAGGAATTTCACCATTAACGATTTTGCAAAAAATACAGTTTTCCATAAAATTTTCTCCTTTGGGAATGAGATTTTTAAAACATTACGAAGCCATTGCCCCTAAGCCATTGCCCCTAACTTTCTGTAAACAACGGCGTGGATAAATATCTCTCGCCGGTATCGGGCAAAATTACAACGATGTTTTTGCCTTTATTCTCCGGGCGAAGCGCGACTTGTGTTGCCGCCCAAGTTGCCGCCCCAGAAGAAATTCCCACAAGAATCCCTTCGGACTTTGCGACTGCGCGGCCCGTTGCAAAAGCATCTTCATTTTTAACGACGATAATTTCGTCGTAAATTTTAGTGTTTAAGGTTTCGGGAACAAATCCCGCGCCTATTCCCTGAATCTTGTGCGGGCCGGCCTTACCCTCGGAGAGTATGGGCGAATCTGCCGGCTCTACTGCAATTATTTTTAATGCGGGATTTTTGAGCTTCAAAAATTCTCCCGCGCCGGAAATTGTCCCGCCTGTGCCTATGCCCGCTACAAAAATATCTATTTCGCCCGCTGTGTCTTCCCATATTTCCGGGCCGGTCGTCGCCTTGTGAACAGCAGGGTTGGCAGGGTTATTAAACTGCCCGGGTACAAATGAGCCCGCTGTTTTGGCGGCAAGCTCTTCCGCTTTTGCAATCGCGCCCTTCATGCCTTTCGCGCCCTCAGTAAGCACAAGCTCCGCGCCCAAGGCTTTCAGTAAGTTGCGCCGCTCAACACTCATTGTCTCCGGCATCGTAAGAATCACCTTGTAGCCGCGAGACGCCGCCACCGCCGAAAGCCCTATTCCCGTGTTGCCGCTGGTCGGCTCTATTATTACCGCGCCCTGTTTTAATGCGCCCCTTGCCTCCGCGTCTTCAATCATTGCTTTTGCAATTCTGTCTTTTACGCTTCCCCCGGGGTTGTAATACTCCAGCTTTGCAATAATGCTCGCCGATACACCGCTTGCCGCTTCGTAGTTGTTCATCCGAACAAGCGGGGTTCTTCCAATTAATTCTGTTACACCATTAAAAATTTTTGCCATTTAAAGCATCTCCTCCAAAATAAAATTTAAATCATATATGAATAATATGATTTGATTCTACCCTCCGGTTTTTTATTTGTCAATACACGACAAAAGCATGAGCAAGACATTGAGGGCTTCGCTCTCAAACTCCCACCCGCTTTTTGAAAAAAGCGGGGCAAAAACTTTAAGTAGGCTCAATTCAGAAATATTAGTTTTTGAGGGGGGTATCAGCGGGATAAGCAGCAGCAAAAAAAAATTCAACCTGAGATATAGCGAAATATCGTCAGTCAACACGCAAGAGAAAGAGAATTGGAAGAGCCTTGACGTAAACGCGAGCGGTAAGATATTTCAAGTCTACACTGTAAAGTGTAGTGAAATTGTTTCGGAGATTAACAAACGCAGACATGTTACTTGACACAGTTTTCGCCGTGGGCTACAATGCCTGAAAAATAGTGTCAAGTGAAGGATTCATGCGTTAAGTGCCGGTTGATGGGATGTATCTTCCGGACGAAGGGCTTTGTTATAGACGATTCCATCGAGAATGGGTTCGCCTGTCGTGGCAAAATCGCCCGAAAACGCTCTATTCGCGTTTTCGGGTGTCACTCCGGTTCACCGTTCTCGATTGAAATCGCTATTTAGTCCGCGGTGTGCTTCCGCATCCACTACTTTTAGGGAGCTTCCCTTTTGTTGTGGCGACACAACAAAAGGGAGGTTTTTTTATGTTGTCTGACGGCAAGTATCTCAGAAGGCTGATTGTATCAGCAGTTTTTTTGGCTGTCGCGTTGGTTTTGCGGATGTTTTTTTCGTTTTACATACCGCTTTTCGGTGAGGCGGGAATGCGCGTGAATATTGCCGGCATTTTTTCCGATATGCCTGCGATTTTGTTCGGGCCGGTGCTTGGCGGGCTTACATCCGGCGCGGCCGATGTGCTTGGTTTTATGCTTCGCCCGACGGGGGCGTTTATTCCGCTTATGACTGTGGTTGCGGTGGCAGGCGGCATTTTACGCGGCGCGCTTTGGCTTTTTTTACGAAACCGCTGTGTGAAAAAAATGCGTATTTGTGTGGGAATCTTTGCAGCGGTGATGTTAATTTTTGGTGCGGCAAATATTTTGATGATTAACGCTGACGGATTAAACTCTGATTTTTTTGAAAATGGAGAATGCTCAGAAAATTTATTTTTGATTTCGCGCTGGTTGGTTGAACGCTCCGAGAATGTCTCAAACCCGCCCGAAATGTTGGCTTCCATGATTACAACCGTAACAAGGGGGCCTGTTGGCGCAAGTTTTTTTGGCCTGCTGTTGCTTGTTCTTGACATTGTTATATCCGCGTTGTTGAAAAAATCCGGCATGGAGTATTCAAGCGTTATGCCGCTTCTTTTGGCAATGCTGATAAGCACTTGGTTTTCAAACAGCATTAACACTGTTTTGCTTATTTATTTCCAAATTCCGTCATGGCGATTACTACCTTTTGTTGTGGTTTGGTTGCCGCGGATTATTCAGGCTACTATTGTAACTACGGTTTCTGCTTATTTTGTCGCGCTTCTTCTCGGGGCGTGCAAAAAGCAACCGACAGTCAAGGACTTAATGGCTTGATAGTTACCTTTTTTGTTGCTACAATAGTAAGAAAAAAAATGTGAGGAGTTTTTCTATGAAATTATTCATCGACACCGCAAATGTTGCGCACATTCGCGAGGTTAACGAGTGGGGCGTAATTTGCGGCGTAACAACAAATCCGTCGCTTATTGCAAAGGAAGGGCGCGACTTTGCCGAGGTTGTAAAGGAAATTACAACCATAGTTGACGGCCCGATAAGCGCGGAAGTTATCGACACAAAGCACGAGGGCATGGTGAAGGAAGCTCGCGAGTTGGTAAAAATTCACAAGAACATAGTAATTAAAATACCCATGACGGCAGAAGGCCTAAAAGCCACAAAAATTTTAACCGCCGAAGGTATAAAAACCAATGTAACCCTTGTTTTTTCTGCGGTACAAGCCCTTCTTGCCGCACGCGCCGGTGCAACATACGTCAGCCCTTTCCTTGGCCGCCTCGACGACATAGGCATGGACGGCATGAATCTTATTGAGGAAATTTGCGACATTTTTGACACCCACGGCATCAAAACGGAAATTATTGCCGCCAGCATTCGCAACCCGATTCATGTAATTTCCGCCGCACGTCTTGGCGCGCATATTTCCACGATTCCGTACCCCTGCTTCCAACAAATGCTTAATCACCCACTTACCGACAGCGGCATCGAACGCTTCCTTAAAGATTGGGAGGGCGTGCCTAAATGAGAATTGTAAACCAAAATACAGTAAATACATTACGCTTTTTAAGTGCCGAGGCAGTGCAAGCCGCAAACAGCGGGCATCCCGGTTTGCCGCTTGGCGCGGCACCAATGGTCACGGCACTTTGGGGCGGCGTCATGAAGCATAATCCCAAAAACCCGAAATGGCCAAACCGCGACAGGTTTGTTTTGTCGGCGGGGCATGGTTCATCACTTTTGTACAGTTTGTTGCATGTTTTTGGCTACGGCGTTACCATCAATGACTTGAAAAATTTCCGTCAGTGGGACTCCAAAACCCCCGGCCATCCCGAATTTGGCCACACGCCCGGTATTGAAATTACTACAGGGCCTCTTGGGCAGGGCATTGCCAATGCGGTTGGTTTTGCTTGGGCAGAAAGTCATCTGGCGGCAACATTTAACAAACCCGATGCAAAAATTGTTGACCACTACACATACGCGCTTTGTGGCGACGGTTGCTTGCAAGAGGGCGTTGCCGCAGAAGCTGTCTCTCTTGCCGGCACGCTTAAACTGGGCAAGCTGATTCTTTTGTACGATTCCAACGACATTACAATAGAAGGTTCTACCGAGATTTCCTTCACGGAAGACGTGGGAAAACGCTTTGAAGCCTATGGTTGGGACGTACAAAAAGTAGCCGACGGCAACGACCTTGCAGCAATTACCGCCGCATTGGAAAAGGCAAAAACTACAGACAAGCCCTCACTTATTGAAATAAAAACAGTCATAGGTTACGGCGCGCCAAAGCAGGGTACAGCTGCGGTTCACGGCTCGCCGCTTGGCGCGGAGGGTATTGCCGGCACCAAAAAAACTCTGGGTTGGCCTCATGAAGAATCATTTGTTGTACCGGGTGATGTGCAAACCGCATCGGCAGAATGGATGGGTACAGCCGAGTCATGGGAGAATGACTGGAATTCTCTTGTGGCAAAATATAAATCTTCTTACCCCAACGACTGGAAACAATGGGAGATTTGGCACGATGCAAAACTACCCGTAGACCTTGATAACATGGAAGAGTTTTGGCAATACGAAGGGAATATCGCCACACGCGCATCATCAGAGGTTGTTCTCAACAAACTTTCAAAAATTGTGCCAAACCTCATAGGCGGCTCGGCAGACCTCGCGCCCTCCACGCTCACAATCATGAAAGACCGCAAAAGTTATTCTGCAAACAATCCGTCAGGCTCAAACCTTCACTTTGGTATTCGCGAACACGCAATGACCGCGATTGCAAACGCTTTTGCGGCTTATGGCGGGCTTCGCCCATATGTATCAGGGTTCTTTGTGTTCAGCGACTACATGAAACCTGCCATGCGCCTTTCGGCCTTAATGAAACTTCCCGTAGTCTACATTATGACTCATGATTCAATAGGCGTTGGCGAAGACGGCCCCACGCATCAACCCGTCGAGCAACTCGCCTCTTTGCGCAGTATCCCGGGCTTTACCGTTTTCCGCCCCTGCGATACCAAAGAAACCGCCGCCGCTTGGGCTTATGCACTAAACAAAACCGACGGCCCCACCGCACTTGTTCTCACGCGCCAAAACCTGCCCCTTTTGCAGGAAACACCCGGCAATTCTTCAAAATCTTGTGCGTACAAAGGCGCGTATATCCTCAAAGAGTCGTTAAACCCCAAAACAGGCCAGCCGGATATTTTGCTGATGGCAAGCGGCTCGGAAGTTGAATTAATCTACAATGCATTGCCCATTTTAGCCGAAGCGGGCATCCATGCTCGCGTAATTTCTGTGCCGTCAATGGACGTTTTTGATGAGCAATCCGGCGATTATAAAGAATCCATCATGCCAAAATCCGTTCGCGCACGGCTTGCCGTTGAAGCCGCTTCCACATTCGGTTGGCATAAATACACAGGGCTTGATGGCGACGTTATCGGCATAGACACCTTCGGCGCAAGCGCACCCGCGCCCTCGCTGTTTAAGTCGTTTGGGTTCACAACCGATGCCGTTGTCGAAAAAGCTAAAGCTTTGGTAAAATAGGCACGACAAACTCTTGAACAAGACTTGAGGGCTTCGCCCTCAAACTCCCACCCGCTTTTTGAAAAAAGCGGGGCAAAAACTTTAACCTTGAAATCCAAAATTAAAGCCTTCAAACTTTTTGACAAAAGTTTGAAGGCTTTATTAAGTGGCGGAAACATCAACCAAAACTGATTTTACAAATTTACCGGCGACGCGCCCTAATTTTTACCCGGCGCGTCTGCGTCATCGTCGGTTGTTTCAAGGGAATCGCCAATGCTGCCGGCAAGGTTATCCAATGCGTCGGCGGCTTTTTCCAGTGCAGACCTGGATGCCTTTTTGATTTTTGGCTCGGCGTTTTTGTAAATTTCTTTCATTTTGCAGCCCGCGTCTTTGCAAAATTTTGTAACGTCCTTGGCAAATTGCTGCATTTTTTCTTCAACGTTTTCGCGGGTTTCTTTGGTGATAAGGCGTGAGCCACCCAGCGCGTTAAGAAGTTGGGCAGCTTCTTCGGCATTAATTTTCCCCGCTTCAAGCAGGTCTAAAACACGCATTTTTTCGTTAGACATGGAAATACCTCCCAGATTTTTTTCTATACTATACATACGCTGAAATATGCAAAAAGTTTAAAAACCTTTACCGCAGCGGGAATTGAAAATTGTGTACAAGTGTCGGATTGCGGTGGTCAATGCCGTAAATTCTGCCGTCATGAGCCCAGATGTGGGAAACCCATTCGGTGTTGGAAAGGGTTGTGAGTGTGCGGGTGTCCATATTGTAGGCACGCGGAACATGGACACCTTCTTCGGTGAAGACAATCCACTGGAAAAACACGTCAAAAGTACGAACATTTTCAAGGGGTAATGTAAACACATGCCGCCCTTCGGATGATACGGCGTGAATAAGGCCGTCTGCGCCAAAGAAGAACACGATGTCGCCGTTGATGCCCAGTGTACTGCCCGAAACATTGCGCGAAAGTTCGCGCCTGATATTTTCGTTCAAGTCCCAAGAATACAGCACGGAGTAATCGTCTTGTTCGGCGATAAAGAATAAATACGAACCGGAGGCAAGCGTAGCCGTCACGGGTTGCCTGAGAATAACCTCATGCCTTTCGCGATTAATATCATAGAGGTGCAGATAGTGGTTGTAATCGGCATTCGTGTAAAACAAATAGTCATTTACAACGGCAAGGTTAAGTGCGGCGTCGTGGGTCATGCGTGTTAATTCTTCGCCGCTTGTTGTGGCGCGGTAAATGCGCCCGTAGGAATTTGCATCGGAAAAATAGAGATAACCGCCATGCCCCACTATAAACGACGGAAGAACGTCGGGAATAATCAGCCTGTCATCTGCAAGAGCTAAAATACCCGCCGCACCCGGTACAAAAATAACATCGCCAAAGAGACGGCTCATCAAGCCGTTTTCGCCACGGAACAGCATGAAGCCGCTGTAAGTGGCAAAGCTTCCGCGAAGCGCGTCTGCCGCGTTACGCGGGTGGGTGATTGTAACGGCAGAAAAATCATGCGGTGGCGGGTTGAGGGTTTCATCTGTGGCGAAGTTGTCGGGGTTTGCCCAGAAATTGTTTGCGCGATACGCCCTCACCCAACCGAGAGCAAGCCCGGTAAGGCTTATCGCAAACATAATCGCAAGCACCGCCGCAACCCCGCGCATAACGGCAAGTGTTTTCTTGCCGTCATCCTGAGACGCCTCCTTTGTGCCATCTATGAGTGCCTTAAATTTTTTGAAAAAGTCGTCCAGCGAGCCATAAAGAATGTCCCCGCCCAAAATTTCCGAAACCATAGCTTCTATGCGGCCGGGTACATCTATGCCGTATGCGCTGAAACCGGGTGCGCCTTGGTCGGGCGCGTCCACCCCTGTTATAAGCCGATAATAAAGCTTTACAATTTGCGTAAGCGGCGAATGAAAGTTGTTATCCCAAGAAATGGGTGCGCATATCACAAGGTTTTTGTAAGAATTAACCCTGAAATCGTTCGGCCCTATGTTAAAAACAACGCCCTTTTCTGCGGCTTGCGCCATACTAAGTAATAGCGGGCGAATAAAATAATACGCCTCGTCGAAATCCATTTGATGGCTGCCCATGTACTGGTCAATCGTAGTAAGGCCACAAGCACGCCGCACAAGGTACGCCGAGTTATTACGCTCGAAAGTCTCCACAACCGGGTGCAATGATGCGTCCCTCAGTTCTTGAAAAACCTCTATGCGCCTAAGAAACTCTTCGCGGTCGGTAAAAAATTCTTTAGTAAATCGCTCTGATACCTGCAATACGCCGTCATCATCACGCGATACCATGTATGCAGGGTTAAACTCCGTTATTGTAAACTCGTTTCCCTCTGCGGTCACGGCCTTGTAGTGGGTCAAATAGTTATCCCCACCAATAACACCGTTTAATGAATATGGCTTAACATCAATAGGTAGCGGCACAATCATCACCTCAAAATCTGTGGGGGCATCTTTTGCCAAACCCACGAATTGCAAAGCCTTGTTACAAGTATACCACTTTTTCATAATTTGCACTACAAAAAATTTCGGCTGGCGTGTATTCCTTGCCCTGCACTATCGGGCGCACATGGGGTTGCGAGATGCTTACGATTCGGTTGTGTTTTTGATTGCTTTAGCGGCATACTCCGAAAGCAGAATTTTCAACGTGCTGACTTCGCCCTCCGATAGCGTAACACCCTTCCCCATCTTTTCCCGCTCTGGCGACCAATCCCGTATATCGTATTTAGGTTCGCGGTCATTCCAACTTATGAGGTTAAGCTCTTTGCGCCACCCCTTCGACCCTTCGGACAAAACGCCGATGTGTTTTGTAACTTCAAATTTAATGTCTGCCATTTTCGCGCACTCCTTTGAGGTTAGATTCCTTCAAATTCAATTCCGTTCGACTTGAAAAATTCGATGACTTCATTTGCCAGCAAGTAAGCCTTTTTAATGTGTGCCGTCTATCCCTGCCTTTGCAAGCAATGAAGCCAATTGGAACATTTTTTTATCGTAATCCGATGTCATGTCATTTTGACCTGCTTCTTCAACAACATCAATTGCAGCTTTGCCCAGTTCCGCAACAAAATCCATAAACAACCTTCTCATGATGATTTCCGGCGTTTCATTTGTGTGGCGAGCCAGCTCAGAAAAAACATCGTATGATGTATGCCTTACTGGAACTGTAAAAGTTTTATTTTCCACGGTAATATCCACCTTTCTGTTCAATTTGTCAAAATACGGGTTTTTGATTCCTTTTTCAAAATCTGTTGCGCTGTATTTACTTTTCACAGTAAACCCTCCTTGTATAATTCATACAATTCGACTTCTTCCGGTTCCGCCTTTCTCGCAGAGATAATTCGTATAATGCTTTCATCACGACCGCGAAGGCAATAACACACAAATAATTCACGCGAATATATACTTAATCCTATTATGACAAATCGTTCTTCATCCGGTAATCTTATGGCGTTTTCATCATCAAATACGCTCTCTGCTTCCTTAAATGACACGCCATGTTTTATTGCATTTTGCTTTCTCTTGTTCGTATCCCACTCAAACTTCAATTTTGCCCTCCTCTATTCTAACCATTGCCAAAAAAAAAACACGCACTAAACCGACCCCTCCACAATTTTAATTTCGTCCTCGTTCAGACCGTATAATTCGTAAACCAGACGGTCTATTTCGGTTTCGAGGGGAGTGGTGTCGGTGGAGGGGTTGGATTGTTTTTGTGAAATTATTTTGTTCACGACACAAGAAATACTTTCGCAAAGTGCGGGGTTAATTTTTATCGGCAACTGCTCTAAGTATGTGCCTTTAATTTTGGGGAACTGCTTTCGATTATCCATAAATTTGTTTTGCCAATAATATTTCATCATCTTTGAATTGATGATACCAAGTAATGCAAATACAGACAAATCCGAACATTTCAAAGTAATCATAAAAGCCGTATTTAATACGGCAAAGCCGCTCATGTCCATTCCCGCTATGGGATATGCGCCAATCTGCCGAACTAAAATTTTAGGCACGGAAAAATGAGCCGTTTCGTCCCAACAGCCGCCACACTTTGCCTCTGCTCTATTGAAATAACAATACAAGCCACCGAATGAAACGATATATCGGTCAATGTTTTTTCCCGTGTAACACTTCTTATGGAACTCCGTCAAGCATGAATCATTATCCAATACATCGCTTGGGTATTTTTTTCTATCTCGTAGTTGCATACCAAAATTGACCTTTGCAAAGGATTTCAATATCGGAGAAGCTATTTCAATTTTGGAAATTAAGCCGGATTCGTCTGTTGCAATTACGATTAAATGGCTATTTTTCATTAAATCACGTTGCGGTTGCATGATAATATCGTAATAATACCATGTAGACCCTTCGATTTTTGCCTTGCAAATTTCGATTAACGAATTCTGTTTTCTTGAATATTTTGCAATGTAAACGAGGTTATTAACATTTGCGTCAAAAACATTTTCATCGTAAAAAATAATATTTTTTACAGACGAGTTCGTTAATAGGAATTTTCGTAGCTCATCACAATAGTTGTTTGTTGTAAAATTTGACGGAACGATATAGCTGTTTATCCCATTCTCTTTCAATAAATGAAAAGCCCGTTCAATGAACAAATGGTACAAGTCCACTTTGTACTTTGCAACTGCGTATTTTTTCTTGTAATTCTCTATTATTTTTTTATCCTTCGTTATGTCTTGCAATAAAACATACGGCGGATTCCCAATCACAACATCAAATCCGCCATTCTCACGAAATACCCTTGCAAATTCCAATTTCCACAGGAGATAAGGCTTGGTTTTTTGCGTCAAGCTCTCCTCGTACTTATGCAAACCGTCCGAATTGCTGTCGCGTTCAAGTTTTGCGCGGATTACATTGTCTATGATTTTATCAATTTTATTTTTTATTTCGCGTTTGACGGAAGGCGTTTGCTCGCTGAAAAGACGCTCTTGCTCTCGGCGCAAGTCGTCTAAAAAAAACTGCATATTGTCGGCAAGCATACTCATTTGCGTGTAATCTTCGTTCCCCGGCGTTGCTTTTTTTCCCAAAAGCGAATCGTCAAAAAGCTGTACGCCCTCAAACTCGTCAATCAAGCTGTTGCCGCACATTATATTGTAGTCAAGGTTTGGCAATGGGTGAGGGTCTTTTTTCGCCATGCCGCTTAAAAATTCATCTTCCGTTAATGTCAAATCTTCCTCAACAACAAGCGAAAGCCACAGACGCAATTTTGCAATATCCACCGCAGACGCTTCTATATCTACGGCAAAAATGCTGTTTCGTATTGTGTCCATTTTTAGGCGATGGGGATTATATCGCGCAAAAACTTGACCGCGTTCGTATTTTTGTTTTTTCAGTTCCTCATACGAATAACGGATTTTCCCCGCCTTGTAAAACGAAATCGTAATCCGCGCTTTTACGATTTCCGAAAGCATACCAAGAGGGAACGCGCCCGAACCGACTGCCGGGTCTGCCACTTTTATTGTGGCAAGGGCGTGGTCTATTTCATCGAGCTTGTCAAAAATCGGCTGCGGCAGCTTACGCTCGTCGGGTTTGCTGAAATAATCCTCGTCTTTCAAAAATTCGCCGTCAACGATAAATATTTTCATGTCATCGTAAGGAACACCCGTTTTGCCGACAAGGTAATTTATTAAACTCTCCGCACACATATAATGCACAATTTCACGCGGAGTGTAGAACGCTCCCTTTGATTTGCGGTCTTTTGTGTCTAGCAGGTTCTCGAAAATCTTTCCGAGCATTTCCGGGTCAACGGCTACTTCGCGCTCTAACGGCTCGTCCTCGTTCATCGTGAAATTGTATCGGTCAAATATATCTAAAATGCCGTCAGCGTTGCGTTCACCTTTTTCGTCTGTATTTGAAAAAATGTCATTTGGGATTTCAAATTTTGAGAACCGCCATCCACTATGACCCCGGAGCGGCTCAAACAAGCCGCCGTTCAGAAACGGGATTTTGCAATTAAAACGCTTGTAAAAGTTATTGTTTCCGCGTTTTTCATTCAAGGCTTCATAAAAGAGCGGGGCAAGATATTCGTCAAAAAAATTTAATCCGCGCTTTTTGCACGTTGAGAACAGGCGGCGCACAAAACGTTTTTCGCCATTGCCCCAATCCGGGGTTTGCGCCTTAAAGCATCCCGCCGCAATGTCAGCTTCTTCATCCGTTAATGATGCTAACGCTTCGGGGTTAAGTTTGTATTCGTCCGGCGAAATATGTGCGTAGATTTTCGGGATAATTTCACGCGGGGCGCGCCCTGCGTGTTTTGCGTAAAATGCGTTATCAAACTCTTTCTTGGATAATTTATGCGGCAAAACGCTGATTCCGAGCCACCCTTTTTTTTGCAAAAAATACAAAAACGCCAGTTGCCCCATAAGTTTTTTTGCAAATTGTTCACTCGTAAACCCGCACCGCGCTGCTTCTTCATTAAATATTTCAGAACTATCCAAGTGGTCTTTTAAGTCAAAATATTTTTCCCTGTACTCACCGAAGAAGTCCTTTGTAACTTTTTCAACGCTGAACGCTTCCTCGATTCTGTCAAGAGTAGGCTTGTATTCATCGTTGCGAAAAATCGGGAAAAGCTGTTCCTTTGCCGTATGGCACGGCTCGTTTTCGCCAACGAGGTAAGAGTATCTTTTGGCGGGGGTTAGATTCATTTTCACGCGCCCTGCGGCAAATTCATAATCAAGGCGCACGAAAGACAATCGCCAACGTGGGTCGTCATCCGTGTAAAACGCGGCGATGGCGGCTTCGTGGTTAGAACTGGAAAGCAATTTTGAAATAAAGCTCCGTTGCATACTCCGCGCCCGTTCCACGGTACGCCCTCTGCCGCTTTGCAATTTTACGGCAAAAACGTCAAGGGTTTCCTTGTCATGGGTGTAGGAAGCCATATGCCTGTACGATTCAACGGTGTATTTGTATTCGTTCGGAATATTTGTAATATCTTTGTAGGGAATTATAATTTTTATGCCCCCGAAAAATTCCATAGAAAAACGCAAAAATTGTTCCGGGGAAAAACGGTTTTCAAATGTTTCTTCAAGGAGTCTTTGTTTTATATCCATTAGCTGTCACCTCCATTTTGCAACCAACACGACAGGATTACTTGCTTCTCGCCTGTCGTCATTGCTTTTTTCAGATTACGCCCAACAAAATATCTTTCGGGGATTAAGTCTAAAATCACGGAGTATAATTGCAACTCGTCTGTTTCAAGTTTTGAAATTTTCAAAGCTTCCTTAGTAATGCTTGCGGGGATTTCACCATTTTGCCAAAGCTCAATCATTTTTTGCAGCACTTCTTCTTGGATGTCTGTAAATTTTTTGCACTTGGATAATGCTTTGAGCAATTTTATCATCTTCGCGTCATTACCCGCGACTGTTACGGTAGAGAAATCGGAAACTTCTTCCTCGACCAGTTTTTCATCAAACGCCGCTTTGTTGCTTCCCAACCGGTCGAAGAACGCCGCGCCGATACCGATACGTTTTTCTTCGGGTGTGGATTGGAGCAAGTTTATTGCTTCAAGGAAGGTTACGCCGATTGTTTCTTTTTCGGTCGACTTGAAAAACATTTTAAGAAAACCGCGCCGGAGGAAAGTCACAGTGGCGGGTTCGGCTACAAGCGCGGAGCGTTTTCCCGATTTCGCTTTGCGCGGCAGTTTCTTGATTTTATCGAAAAGCGGCGTATTTTCGTCACGAATACGACGAATCTCCGCAAGATAAAATAATTCGGGGTTGCCAACCTCCTCGTTGCCTAGTTCGGCGGTTAAATCTGCATATAATTTATGCGATGTTACTTGCTCGTTTTCGCTTAAATATTTGAAGTCTTCACCAAGCGTATCATGGAACGCTTGCAGTTTTTCCGCAATGCGTTCTTCAAGCGGTAAATGTTTGGTTGTTTGCGCTGTAGGGAAAAAATTGAACACATATATCCTGTCAAACTCAGTGCCGACGCGGTTAATGCGCCCTACACGTTGCATTATGCGGGTCGGATTCCACGGCAGGTCATAGTTAATTAAGACGCCGGAGCGGTGAAGGTTTACTCCCTCGGCAAGAACATCGGTTGTGATTAAAATATTGTATTTATCCTCGCCCCTGTCGGCAAACTTGGGGTTGTAGCTGTATTCAATGTCGCGTTTCAACGCAGGGGAACTGTCGCCACTGAACACGACAACTTTATCTCCGTAAACAGTAGACAGCTCATCACCGAGATAACTTGCGGTTTCTTTTGATTCCGAAAAAATAATCAGTTTGTTATTTTTGAGAATCAGGTTCTTTTTGAGTTCGCGCTTAAACTCGTCCAATTTCGGGTCGGCGGTTATTTCTTCCCATGCTTCGCCAAGCCGCTTGAGCATGGCAAGGTCTTTTTCCAACGCGGGCATGAATTTATTATTAAATTCCGCAAACGCAAAATGCTGAACCCTGTCAACATCAACAAGCTCCATCAGTTTGTCGTCATCACCATTGTCGAGAAGGTCATACACATTTACCTTTTTGCTGACATAAACCTCGCCCGAATTGCACATATTAATAAATTGCGTGTAAGATTTAATAAAACGCCCAAGTGTATTTTTGAAAGCAAAGAAACTGCTTTCAAGCCGCTTCACAAGAATAGATTTCATAAAGCCGCCCATATTTGCTTGCGCGGTCATTTGCTGTTTCTGCTCATTCGTGGGTTTTTCTAAGTACAAGAGCGGTGAATACCGGGCGTAGCTTAACGAGCGAATTGTCTGCATGGTATGGGTGAAAACCGCGTCCATGCTTTCATCAAAAGTGTAAACTACTTGCTCAGGCGTTCCGAGCTTCGGGAAAACCAACCCCTGCTTGCATAAATCATCGGCGTAATAATCCATTATTTCGCGGCGGGTACGGCGTATCATTATGTTACGCAACAGCTTGTCCCTTATTTCCTCCGAGTTGCGGCGGGCCTGTTCCGTGTACTCCTGTGAGCCACGTTCTTTTTTTGCCAGTTTGCCGCGCAGGTTACGAAAAAAGCCTTCCAAGTTTTTTGTGAATGGAGTAATTGTACTGTTATGCTTGGGTTGGAATAGATATATCTGATTTTCAATGTCGCTTGAATAATTGTTAATAGGCGTTGCGGAAATGAGGACTACTTTTTTTCCATAGCATATTTCATGCAACAGCTTGAATGATTCGGTGTCGTCATTTCTAAAACGGTGCGCTTCGTCAATGAAAACGTATTTGTAATCGTCAATGCCTTCTTCAATCAGCTTTTCTAATTTGCCGAGGGATTCCACTTTTGCCGCCACATCAAAATCGCGCAACACAGATTCCCAATACGAAACCAAAACGGGAGGGCAAATAAACAGCTTTTTGCCCTTTTTTGCTTTCTTGGCAATCATGGCGCATATGTACGTTTTGCCAAGACCGACAACATCAGAAATAAACACACCGCCGTATGCTTCGAGTTTTTTTTCGGCTTCAACTACCGCGTCAAGCTGATATTGCAATCGCATGAAGCCGTCCGGCAAGATTTCGTCGAGCGTGGATTCCTTATCTATGTCGATTTCCTCTTTGAAATATTCGTACAGGGTTTTCAGATAAAGCTCGTAAGGGCTTATGTCATCACGCAACCATGTGTTTTTTTCAACGGTATCAACGTAGACTTCGGAAATGTCTACGCTTTTTTCCCAAAGTTCCTCAAATTTTTCCACTGCAAATTCAACGTCCCTGCTGTCTTTCAGCTCAACATTAAATTCGAGATTATTTACAAGACCCGCAAGCGAAAAATTGCTTGAACCTGTTATTACGCTTCCGAAATGCTCCGGACTTTTTTCTAAATATTTCCGCATGATATAAACTTTCGCGTGAAGCGGCGATTCGGGATAAATTCGCATTTCAATTTTGCCCGAACGCAACCATTCTATAAACGCTCTTACGCCCCGCTCGACATCAAGCGTATCATCGCTTTGGCTAAACTCCTTTTCGACATCTTCTCCGAATGAATCTTTTGCTTCCTTGTAGGACGATTGGATAATTTCAAATGTCTTGGTATCAACATTAAGCCCGACAAGTACACGGATTTTTTCAATGTCTTGCATTGCTGGGTACAACTTAAAAAAGCCGCTTGTGCGGAAATATCCAACGAGTATGTCAAAAAATTGCGTATTGTTCTGCAATATCGTATTAAAGCGGGAGTATAAATCACGCTCCGGCTCGTTTGTGAAAAAAGTCAGGTCATTATACTGCATAACGAAAATCCCCCTGAATAAAGGGAACCTCCGAAAACCCGCTTTGGGTAGCTGTGCCACCGATTTTTTCGTTAAGCGAGGAGGCGCGAACGCCGCATAACGGAACATCTGCAAGTTCGCGCCGACAAAGCATAACGGAAAAAGCGACGCGCAGATGCCCAAATGGGGTTTT
>JGI24703J35330_11748514_pt1 | contig 18343 bp, 33 predicted proteins | sample TergutNt197P1_FD_35330 | JGI IMG/M metagenome (IMG submission 35330) | reverse complement strand
GACACCAATTAAACCTTTCCGCAATGTTGGTGTCGCAATCCCCCCTTTTAGGGGGGTGATTGGAGTTTGCTTGGCAAACTTCAATCGGGGGGTCAATGGTACGCGCTTCCGACGGGGCAGACTGTCCGAAAACCCCGCAAGCTGTGCCGAAATCGCAGAAAAATCGGCGGCAACAAGCCGTTTTTCGAGATTTGGCATATGCGAACGGACGGTTTTCGGACAGTCTGCGGGGGGTATAAAGTGTTTTTACTTTAAGCCCCAGCGATTCAAGCACCATGGCTCCGGCCGCCAATCGCTCGGGCTCAACGGGCCCGGAAGCGGCTGTTATTGCCACCTCATCACCCTTTCGCAGGGGGGGCGGTTTTACCATTTTTTTTGTTGTATGCGCAAATTTATTTTTCATCATTAATTCCTTCCCGGAGCATGAACAAGACCTTGAGGGCTTCGCCCTCAAACTCCCACCCGCTTTTTGAAAAAAGCGGGGCAAAAACTTTAATATTGAAATTCAGAGTTTTGATGAAACTTTTTCAAAAGTTTCTGGGGTTTGGGGTGAAACCCCAAGGTTTTGACCTTCATGCGCTTGTCGTATTATTTTTCAAAATAAACCTTGACTTACAAAAATTATCCTGTATAATCGTTTTTTGTCGGCATGTTCCAAAGATTGCTTGTACAAGCCGTAGACAGTGACACGCCCGGGCGCGTGGAAACAATGGAGGAAACCCCATGCAAAATCAGAAAATCCGTATTAATCTAAAAGCATACGACCATAAGCTAATCGACCAATCCGTTGTGCAAATAATTGAAACGGCAAAGCGTACGGGTGCTGAAATTTCCGGCCCCATCCCGCTTCCCACAAAAAGGGAAATTGTTACCATTCTTCGTGCGGTTCACAAATACAAAGACAGCCGCGAGCAGTTTGAAATGCGCACGCACAAGCGTCTCATAGATATTCTTATGCCAACCCCGAAAACCGTAGACGCCCTTACCCGTTTGGATTTGCCCGACGGCGTGGATATCACGGTTAAGGTAATGCCCTAATATTGCAGTTGTTTTCTGTAATACTAAGTGAAGGAGTTTGTTTAAGATGAAAAAAGCTATTCCGGCCAGAAAGCTGGGCATGACACAAATATTTTCGGAAAACGGCCAGATGATACCCGTTACGGTATTGGAAGCTGGCCCGTGCATTGTGGTTCAAAAGAAAACAGTGGAAAAAGACGGCTATGCGGCATTGCAGGTAGGTTTTGGCGAAATACGCGAAAAACTTGTAAACAAGCCCGTAAAAGGTCATTTTGCGGCTCATCTTGGCGCGAACGCCGCACCAAAACGTATATTAAAAGAACTGCGCCTGGACGATTGCGACGCATACGAAGTGGGCGCGGAAATTAAAGCGGATATGTTTTCTGCCGGCGACTATGTAGACGTTAGCGGAACATCCAAGGGTAAGGGCTTCCAAGGCGCGATAAAACGCCACAACATGCACCGCGGCCCTATGACTCACGGCTCGAAGTATCACAGGGGTCACGGCTCTATGGGGCCCGGCACAACCCCCGGTAAAGTCCGCAAGGGCAAAAAACTCCCCGGTCACATGGGTGCCGCCGCCACAACCATTCAAAATATCGAAGTGGTTCGCGTGGATGCCGAAAAAAATCTCATTCTTGTACGCGGCGCGGTTCCGGGAATTCGCGGCGCGCTTGTAACAATTAAAAGCACGGTTAAAGTCTAAAAGGAGTTGTAGGTTATGGCTCAGGTAGCGGTTAAAAATCTCAAAGGCGAAGCCATTGGAAAAATAGATTTGGACGACGCGATTTTTGGCATAGAAATTAACAAACACGCCATTCATATGGCTGTTGTTCAATACCTTGCAAACCAACGTCAGGGTACAAAATCCACCAAAACCCGCTCGGAAGTGCGCGGCGGCGGTGCTAAACCGTGGCGTCAAAAAGGTACGGGGCGTGCGCGTCAGGGCTCTACACGTTCACCCCAATGGACGGGCGGCGGCGTAGTTTTTGCCCCAAAACCCCGCGACTTTTCAATTAAACTTAATAAAAAAATGAAGCGTCTTGCACTCAAATCCGTTCTTACGGACAAGGTGAAAAACGACAAATTAATCGTATTGGACAATCTGGATTTGCCCGAAATCAAAACAAAGGCGTTTGCCGCTGTTTGCAAAAGCCTTGAACTCGGGAAAGCCTTGTTCGTAATGGAGGGAAGCAACCAAAATGCTGTCCTTTCCGCACGTAATCTGCCCGGCATCAAAACCGCCGGCGTAAACACAATTAATGTTTACGACATACTGCACCATGACAGTCTTGTGATTACAAAAGAAGCAATCGCAAAAATCGGGGAGGTGTATGTATAATGGCCGACCTTAAATATTACGACGTCATTTTCAAGCCCCTCATGACAGAGAAAAGCATGAGTCTGCTTGAAGAGCAAACCTACTCCTTCTACGTTCACCCGCAAGCCACAAAAACGCAAATTAAAGAAGCGGTGGAACGACTTTTTAACAATGTAACAGTTGCATCTGTTAACACAATGACTGTTCAGCCCAAGAAACGCCAACGCCGCGGTTATCGCCCCGGCGAAACCACGAAGCGCAAAAAAGCCATTGTAAAATTAACTCCGGGCAGTAGCCCCATCGAATATTTTGAAGGTATTTAAAGGAGAATTCACATGGGTGTTAAACGCTACAGACCAATAACCCCCTCTCAGCGGCAGATGACGGTTTCAGATTTTGCAGAAATCACGAAGTCCGCACCGGAGAAAAGCCTGACAGTTCACCTGAAAAAACATTCGGGCAGAAACGGGCAGGGTAAAATAACAGTCCGGCACAGGGGCGGCGGGGCAAAAATAAAATATCGTTTGATTGATTTTAAGCGCGAAAAAGACGGTGTACCCGCCAAAGTAAATGCAATCGAATATGACCCGAACCGCACAGCAAATATCGCTTTGCTTTTCTACGCAGACGGCGAGAAACGCTATATACTTGCGCCAATCGGCGTAAAAGTCGGCGACACGCTTATGAGCGGCGTAGATGCGGAAATTCGCCCCGGCAACGCACTGCCCATGAAGGTTATCCCCGTGGGAACAGAGATTCACAATATAGAAATGAAGCTCGGGCGCGGTGCGCAAATGGTTAGAAGTGCAGGAAATGTCGCGCAACTTATGGCAAAAGACGAAAAATACGCCACAGTACGTTTGCCTTCCGGCGAGATGCGGCTTGTTCCCATCAACTGCCGCGCAACAATCGGCCAAGTGGGCAACCCCGACAACGAGCTGATTAACGTAGGTAAAGCCGGTAAAAAGCGTCTTATGGGAATCAGGCCAACCGTTCGCGGCTCGGTAATGAACCCCAACGACCACCCCCACGGCGGCGGCGAAGGTCGCTCGCCCATCGGTCGCCCTTCACCAAGCACACCTTGGGGCAAACCTGCACTGGGTTACAAAACCCGCAAGAAAAACAAACAAAGCAACAAATATATTGTACGCAAACGCGGTTCAAAATAGGAGGGTTCTTAACGTATGGGCAGGTCATTAAAAAAAGGGCCGTTCTGTGACGCGCACTTAATGAAAAAAGTAGACGCGCAGGCCAATGTCACCAATAAAGCCGTAATCAAAACATGGTCGCGCCGTTCCACAATCTTCCCCGAAATGATTGGCTTTACCATTGCCGTACACGACGGGCGCAAGCACATTCCCGTGTATATCACGGAAGATATGGTAGGGCATAAACTTGGCGAGTTTGCTTCGACCCGCACGTATCGCGGCCACGGCAGAGACGCGGAAAAACGCAGTAAAGTGAAGTAGGAGGCAGCTAAAATGGCTAAAGGACAAAGCAGAAGCCAATACAAACAGCAGCGCAACGCGGAAAACCGCGAAACACGTCCCCACGCAATCCATAAATTTGCCCGCATTTCTGACCGCAAGGCAAGAATCGTTCTGGAGCAAATCAAGGGCAAGGGTGTTGTTCAGGCAGAAGCAATTCTCAAATACAACCCGCGTTACGGCGCGTATCTTGTAGGAAAAGTGCTTAAATCCGCCGTTGCCAACGCGGAAGAAAACCACTCGATGGACGCGCAAGACTTATTCGTGGAAGAAGCACTCGCAGACCAAGGCCCGACCATGAAGCGCATTCAGCCTCGCGCAAAAGGCCGCGCATATCGCATAAACAAGCGCACAAGTCATATTACTATTGTGCTGAACGAGAGGTGAATTCATGGGACAAAAAGTTAATCCGCACGGGCTTAGGCTCGGCATAAACAAAGAATGGGATTCAGTATGGTATGCAGAGAAGGATTTTGCAAAATTCCTTTTGGAAGACCATAAACTGCGCGAATTTATTACACGTTATTTCAAAGACAGAAAGCCCGTTCCCGTTGACGCAAAAATTGCTCGCATTACAATAAAACGCACAACCAATCGCGTAAAAATCACGCTTCACACGGCATCACCCGGTATTATAATCGGGCGCAACGGCGAAGCAATCAAAAATTTGACGGAAGCAGTACAAAAAATTGTTGGCCGTCGCCCCAATGAATACAAGGCAGACGTGGAAATTCAAGAAATTAAACGTCCCGAGCTTAACGCACAACTTGTTTCAGAGGTTATTGCAAAAGACCTTGAAAACCGCGTAACCTTCCGCCGTGCAATGAAGCAAGCCATGACACGCGCAATGAAAAACGGTGCGCGAGGTATAAAAACAGCAGTCTCGGGCCGCTTAGGCGGCGCAGACATTGCCCGTACGGAGCATTACCACGAGGGAACAATCCCTCTGCAAACCCTTCGTGCGGATATAGATTACGGCTTTGCCGAAGCCGACACCACTTACGGCAAACTTGGCGTAAAAGTGTGGCTGTACAAAGGCGAAGTTCTCCCTGGCCGGGAACGCGGCGAAAGAGACAGCCGCCCGCCACGCGGAGACAGACGGGAAGGAGCAGGCAACTATGCTGATGCCAAAAAGGGTAAAAAGACGCAAGCAGTTTCGCGGTCGAATGACCGGAAAGGCGCTGCGCGGTAATAAAATAACCTACGGAGCATTCGGGCTTGTTGCAATGGAGCCCACATGGATAACCGCAAATCAAATTGAAGCGGCGCGTATTGTTTTAAACAGAACAATGAAGCGCGGCGGTAAAGTATGGATAAAAATTTTCCCCGACAAACCCGTTACGGAAAAACCTGCCGAAACCCGCATGGGTAGCGGTAAAGGTTCGCCCGAATATTGGGTGGCGGTAGTAAAGCCCGGCCGCGTGATGTTTGAAATAGACGGCGCAGATGAAGAAACTTCTCGTCGCGCATTAAAACTGGCAAGTTATAAGTTGCCGATTAAATGCAAAGTCGTTTCGCGTCCCGAGCTTGAAAAAATTCTTGCGGACACAGAAGCCGCCTACGAGGCAAAAGCAAAGGCGAAAGCCGCATCAGAATAAAAGGAGGCTGAGGTAACATGAAATCAAAAAAATATCTCGAGTCCCTTAATGATAAATCCGTGGATGAATTAAAGGCAGAGTTAACCGAAACAAAAAAAGAGCTGTTTAACCTGCGTTTTCAAAACGCCACAAACCAACTGGACAACACAGCGCGAATCGGCATTGTCCGTAAAAACATCGCAAGAATCCAAACGGTAATGACGCAGCGCGCAAGGGGTTTAACAGGAGGTAAAGCATAATGGAGACTCGCAATTTACGCAAAACCCGCACAGGCAAAGTAGTAAGCGATAAAATGGATAAAACAATCGTGGTTGCAGTAGAAAACCGCGTAAGGCACCCGATTATCGGCAAGATTGTAAAACGCACGTACAAACTGAAAGCCCACGACGAAACCAACTCTTGCGGCATAGGCGACCGCGTGCGCGTAATGGAAACGCGCCCTATTTCAAAGGAAAAACGCTGGCGTTTGGTTTCCATACTGGAAAAAGCGAAATAATTAGGAGGCGACAACATGATACAACAAGAATCACGGCTTGCCTCTGCGGATAACTCGGGCGCGAAAGAGCTTCTGTGTATCCGCGTGCTTGGCGGCAGTAAACGTCGCTACGGCAATGTGGGCGACATCATTGTTGCTACGGTAAAAGACGCAACGCCCGGCGGCGTGGTAAAAAAGGGCGAAGTTGTTAAAGCGGTAATTGTTCGCACGGTAAAAGGGCTTTCCCGCCCAGACGGCTCATCCATCCGCTTCGACGAAAACGCCGCAGTTATTATCCGCGACGACAAAACCCCCAGAGGCACACGTATTTTCGGCCCGGTTGCCAGGGAATTGCGCGAAAAGCAATTTACACGCATAGTTTCCCTTGCGCCCGAAGTTTTGTAGAGGACTGATACCATGAACAAGGTTAAATTAAAGCGCGGCGATATGATTCAGGTAATCGCAGGGAAGGAAGTAGGCCGTACCGGTCGCATCCTTCTGATTGACCGCGAAAAAAGCAAAGTAGTGGTGGAAGGGCTTAACATGCAAACAAAGCATCAAAAGCCGAACCGCGCCAACCAAACAGGCGGCATTACCCGTCGCGAAGCCCCTTTGCATATTTCAAACGTTATGTATCTTCACAAAGACAAGACAACGCGCCTGGGCTACAAGCTTGAAAATGAAGGCGGCAAGGTTGTTAAAAAACGTATTGCAAAGTCCACGGGCGAAGTGATTGATTAACGGAGGTCGAAAATGAGTCGGCTTAAAGGAATTTACGAAAAAGATGTCGTTCCAGGCATGATGAAAAAATTCGGTTATAAAAATAAAATGGCTGTTCCCAAAATCGAAAAGGTTGTTGTAAACATCGGCCTTGGCGAAGCTAAAGAGAACGCAAAGGTTATTGAACACGCAACAGGCGACCTTGCCACAATAACAGGCCAAAAGGCCGTTGTTACCAAGGCAAAAAAGTCTATTTCCGCGTTTAAACTTCGCGAGGGAATGCCCGTTGGTTGCAAAGTAACATTGCGCGGCGCGAAGATGTTGAGCTTTGTTGACAGGCTTATAAATGTTGCAATCCCCCGCGTGCGTGACTTTCGCGGCGTAAGCCCCGATTCTTTCGACGGGCGCGGAAATTACACCCTTGGCGTCAAAGAGCAACTGATTTTCCCCGAAATCTCCTTCGACAAAATTGACAAACTTCGCGGAATGGAAGTTGTTTTCGTAACAACGGCGAACACAGACGAAGAAGCCCGCGAGCTTCTGTCATTGTTCGGAATGCCCTTTATTCGTCCAAACTAGGAGGAAAGTTTTAATGGCAAAAAAAGCACTTATTCTTAAATCTCAGAAAACACCAAAATTTCGCGTACGCGCATATCGCCGTTGCAATATATGCGGGCGTCCGCACGCGACATTGCGCAAATACGGTGTTTGCCGCATTTGTTTCCGCGAGTTGGCATACAAAGGGCAAATTCCCGGTGTACGCAAGGCAAGTTGGTAAAAACAGCATTTATACCCGCAACGCAAAAGCACGCGGGGCCCGGGGCAAAGTCCCGGTCAAATATGTAAGGAGGATTGCCCATGTTGTCCGACCCGATTGGGGATATGCTCACAAGAATCCGCAATGCAAACATGGCAAGGCATACAACAGTTGACATGCCTTCGTCAAAGATGAAGGAAGATATTGCGTCCATTTTGCAAAAAGAGGGCTTTGTTAAATCATACGAAATAATCCCGAACGGCATCAAAAAAACCATGCGCATCACCCTTAAATATGGCCGCAGTAAAAGCGAGAAGGTCATTGCGGGGTTAAAGCGTATTTCTAAGCCCGGCTTAAGGGTTTATGCAGGTTGCGAAGATTTGCCCAAGGTTTTAAACGGCCTGGGCCTTGCAATTGTTTCAACAAACAAAGGCGTAATGACCGATAAGGAAGCCCGCGCCCAAGGCGTTGGCGGCGAGGTTTTGGCATTTGTTTGGTAATTTGTTTACCTAAAAAAGGAGGTGCAGAACATGTCAAGAATTGGGAAACTTCCTATAGCGATTCCCGCTGGCGTAGATGTAAAAATCGCCCCGGGGAATGAGCTTACGGTCAAAGGCCCTAAAGGCACTTTAGTCCGCAAGCTTTCGCCCGACATGAACATCGCACAAGAAGACGGCAGAATAGTTGTTACGCGCCCGAATGATTTAAAAAGGTTTAAAGCATTGCACGGGCTTACCCGTACTTTGATTAACAATATGGTTGTTGGCGTTACGGAGGGTTATGTTAAACGTTTAGAGATTAACGGAACTGGTTATCGTGCTGCCAAGGCGGGCAAGAAATTAACCCTAAATCTGGGGTATTCTCACCCGGTAGAAATGACTGACCCCGACGGCGTTGAATGTGTCGTAGACGGTACTACAAAACTTATTATAAGCGGCATTGACAAAGAAAAAGTAGGCCAATACGCCGCAAATATTCGCGAAAAACGTCCGCCCGAGCCTTACAAGGGCAAAGGCATTAAATACGAAAACGAATATGTCAGACGCAAAGCCGGCAAAGCCGGTAAGAAATAGGCAGGTGGTGAGCGGTTATGATAAACAAACCATGTCGCGCAGATGCGCGTAGGAAACGCCATTACAGATTACGCCGCAATTTATCGGGCACAGCCGCAAGACCGCGCCTGACCGTTTTCAAATCAAACAAATATATTTACGCGCAAATAATCGATGATATAAAAGGGCATACGCTTGCAAGCGCGTCCACGATGGATGCTGCTTTGGTTAAAGCCGGCAAGCTGAAATCCACATCAAACATCGATGCCGCAAAAGTTGTGGGTACTCAGGTAGCAAAAAAAGCCAAAGAGTTGGGTATTGAAGAGGTTGTTTTTGACCGCAGCGGATATATCTACCACGGGAAAGTTGCGGCCTTGGCCGACGCGGCCCGCGAAGCCGGATTGAAATTCTAAGGAGCGAGCTATGAAAAAAATAGATGCAAATTCCCTTGATTTAAAAGACCGCGTTGTGTCTATCAACCGCGTTACAAAAGTTGTAAAGGGCGGGCGCACGTTCCGCTTTGCGGCTCTTGTTGTGGTAGGTGACGAAGCAGGGCATGTTGGCGTTGGGCTTGGTAAGGCTACAGAAATTCCCGAAGCCATACGCAAAGGTAAGGAAGACGCGAAAAAGAATATGATTTTCCTTGAGAAAAACGAAGACGACTCCCTCTACCATGAAATTATCGGGCATTTTGGTGCGGCAAAGGTTCTCATGCGCCCCGCGCCCGAAGGTACAGGGGTTATTGCCGGCGGTGCGGTTCGTGCAGTTATGGAGCTTGCAGGCGTGCGTAACGCCGTAACAAAATCCCTCGGCTCTAACAATAAGCACAATGTCGTAAAAGCTACGATAAAGGGGCTTGGCCTTATGAAAACCCCGTCTGTTGTGGCGCGCCTTCGCGGCAAGCCCGTTGAAGAGATTTACGAAACGAGGAATTCATAATGTTAAATATAACTCTGGTGCGTTCGCCCATCGGCGCGAAACCTAAGCACAGGGCAACCATTGAAGCGTTGGGGTTAAGAAAACTTAATGCAACGGTTCAGCAAAAAGATAATGCCGCGATTAGGGGCATGATTCATCATGTAAAACACTTGATAAAAGTTGAAAAAGCTTAGGAGGCGCAGCCATGAAATTAGGGGAGCTTAAGCCCGCAAAAGGCGCGACAACCAAAGAATGGCGGCGCGGCCGCGGACACGGCACAGGTAACGGAAAAACTGCCGGGCGCGGGCATAAGGGACAAAAATCCCGCTCGGGCAGTGGCGGAAAAGTTGGTTTCGAGGGCGGCCAAATGCCTTTGTATCGCCGTCTTCCGAAAAGAGGCCACACCTGCCGCAATACCAAGGAAATTGTTGCAATAAACGTGCAACTTCTTAATGTTTTTGATGATGGCGCGACAGTGGATATCGTTGCATTAAAGCAAAAAGGCTTGGTATCCAACCCGCGTGACGGCGTAAAAATCCTTGGTAACGGCGAAATTAAAAAGAAACTTACCGTCAAGGTTAATTATTTTAGTGCGGGTGCCGCCGAAAAAATAAAAGCCGCCGGCGGTAAGGCTGAGGTTGTTTTAACCGGTAAATCTGCCAAAAAAAGCTGAGGTGAAATAAATTGTTCAAAATATTTGCCAATGCTTGGCGTGTTGATGATATTCGCAAAAAATTGTTGTTTATATTTTTGTTGCTTTTTATATACCGGCTGGGTGCAATTCTTGTGCCGTTGCCGGGGCTTAGCCTTGACTATTTGAATGAGGCAAGATATGTTGCCGACCCAATGGACGCGGCAATGACTTTCTTTTCTTTGCTTATGGGCGGCGAGCTTGGTACGATTTTTGCAATGGGTATCGCGCCATACATTACAGCCTCGATTATCATGCAGCTTTTGACTTACGCAATTCCCGCGCTTAGTCAAATGCAAAAGGAAGACGAGGAAGGCCGCAAGAAAATTCAGCAAATTACGCGCTATCTTGCCGTTGCACTTGCCGCACTTCAGGGCGCGGGAATGGTGTTTTCTTATACGCGGCACGGCGCGGGCGGCGGGTTCGGCGGGTTTAATCTCTTCGCCGAGCAAAATCAAAATATGTTTGTTTACATCGTTGCAACCGTTGCATTGATGACGGGTACCATTTTTATCATGTGGCTTGCAGAGCTTTTGACGGAAAAGGGCATCGGAAACGGCGCGTCTTTCTTGATTTTTGCTAACATTTTGGCAGGGTTGCCAATGGGTTTCATGATATTCTGGGAAATGCTTACGGGCGACCCAAATATCGCAACATTTGCACTTGTAATCGGTTTATTGCTTGTTTTTGCCGCAATTATCGCCTTTGTTGTGCTTGTACACGAAGGTGAAAGGCGCATTCCCGTTCAGTATTCGCGCAAGGCGGCCTCCGGAAAGAGTGGCATGTTCGGAAATCACAATTCATACATTCCGTTAAAAGTAAATATTGCAGGCGTTCTGTCCATCATTTTTGCAATGTCGTTGCTTGGTTTCCCCGTACAAATTGCTCAATTTTTCCCGAACGCGGAATTTATCAATAATGTCGCGCGTTTCGTGGACTTTCGCGATTTACACTGGGCGGGAATTGTAGTATATGTTATCTTGATTTTTGCATTCACCCATTTCTATACATCTTTTGCAGTCAATCCTGTTGAAATGGCAGAAAATATGAAGAAAAACGGCGGGTTCATTCCCGGTATTCGCCCGGGCGCACCCACAAGCACGTTTATTCAAACAACGGTTAACAGGCTTTCGTGGATTGGCGCGTGTTTCTACAGTTTAATTGCCCTCACACCCATTATTCTGGGGTTGCTTGTGCCGCAGATGCAAATGCTTGCTTTCGGCGGAACGTCGCTTCTAATCGTAACGGGTGTCGCGCTCGAATTTGTAAAACAACTTGAGTCGCAGCTTCTGATGCGCCACTACAAAGGATTTCTCGAGTAAATGGGCGTTTTTATTAAGAATGACGAGCAAATATCACTTATGCGCACCGCAAGCAAGATTTGCGCACGCACTCACGAACTCCTGAAGCAGTACATTCGTCCGGGGGTTACAACAGGGGAGCTTGACAAAATTGCTGAGGATTTTATTCGCAGTAATGATGCAAAGCCTTCGTTTCTTGGGTATCGCGGCTTCCCTGCGTCTATCTGCGCAAGCGTGAACGAAGAAGTAATTCATGGTATACCCGGTTTAAGGAAGCTTTTAAGCGGCGATATTGTAAGCATCGACATAGGCGTGTGCTATAAACGTTTTCACGGTGACGCGGCAAGAACGACTGCCGTCGGCGATGTAAACGAAACCCATCAAAAACTCATCGACGTTACCCAACAAGCATTTTTTGAAGGGGTAAAGCACTGTAAGACCACGAATCGTATACACGATATCTCCAACGCTATTGCTGATTATGTATTACCTTTTGGGTTCGGCATAGTCCATGAATGGTGCGGCCACGGAGTAGGGCAACAGGTTCACGAAGAACCTCAAATCCCGCACACTCGCCAAGAAAAACGCGGCCAACGCATTCGGCGCGGCATGACCCTTGCAATCGAGCCGATGATTAACATCGGCACGGGTGATATAAGTATGCTTGACGACACCTGGACTGTTGTCACTCGCGACGGCAAATTTTCTGCCCACTACGAAAACACCGTTCTGATTACAGACGGCGAGCCGGAGATTTTAACATTGTAATTTAATTAGAAACGGTGAGCCGAAATTTTAACATTGTAATTTCACAGGAGCAGTGCAAATGCTAACCTTGCAACGTGGGCAAATTGTTTTTTCAAAAGCCGGCCGAGACAAAGGCAAGATTATGGTGGTACTTGCATCCGAAAACGAGTTTCTCACGCTTGCAGACGGAAAACACCGAACCTTACAAAATCCCAAAAAGAAAAAGCTCAAACATGTTCAACCAACCAAAACAATAATTCAAATGCAACCCGCCTGCGGGCGTGCGTTGCAAGATGCAGATATTCGCAAAGCACTAAAGCTTTACGAGTCTTCAAATGTCAAAGATTTTCTGAACTTGGAAGGAGGGTAATCGCATTGTCAAAAGACGATGTAATTGAAGTAGAAGGCAAAGTTTTAGAAAAACTGCCTAATGCTACGTTTCAGGTTCAGCTTGAAAACGGACATGTTATTCTTGCGCACATTTCCGGCAAGTTGCGGATGAATTTTATTCGCATAATCCCGGGCGATAAGGTGCTGATTGAAATGTCGCCATATGATTTGACCAAGGGAAGAATAGTTTGGCGCGATAAATAGCCGAATTGAATGGAGATGTTTACTATGAAGGTACGGCCGTCGGTTAAACCGATTTGTGAAAAATGTAAAATTATAAGGCGCAAACGCGCTGTTCGGGTGATTTGCGAAAACCCGAAGCATAAACAAAGACAAGGCTAGGAGGCTTTTATGGCACGCATTGCAGGCGTAGACTTGCCAAGAGAGAAAAGGGTCGAAATCGGCCTGACGTATATTCACGGAATCGGTCGCCCAAGCGCGGTTCGTATTTTAACGGAAGCGGGAATCAGTCTTAATACTCGCGTTCGTGACTTAACCGATGACGAAGTGATTAAAATCCGCAGCGTTATCGAAAGCTCGCAAATGGTTGAGGGTGACCTTCGCCGCGACGTGGCTTTAAACATCAAACGCTTGGTGGAAATCGGCTGTTATCGCGGGGTTCGCCATCGTAAAAGCTTGCCCGTTCGCGGACAACGCACGCGCACAAATGCACGTACGCGCAAGGGTAAAGCCAGAACAGTTGCCAACAAGAAGAAATAATCGAAAAGCGGCTTTTCGCCGTAATGCGGTATTCGTAAGCGCGTGAAAACGAATCCGGCGCAAGGCGCACAGTCATGAATTTGGAGGAATAAGATGCCGAAAAAAGCGGTGAAAAGAGCGGCAACCCGCCGCAGACGCGACAGAAAGTTTGTCGACAGAGGACAGGTACACATCCAATCATCCTTTAATAATACAATCGTTACAATAACCGATGCATCCGGGAACGCCCTGAGTTGGGCATCTGCCGGGCAACTTGGTTTCCGCGGCAGCCGTAAATCTACACCATATGCCGCGCAAATGGCGGCCGACACTGCTGCTGGCGCGGCCAAAGAATATGGCCTGAAAATAGTGGAAGTTTTCGTGAACGGTCCGGGAAGCGGCCGCGAAGCCGCCATTCGCGCACTTCAAGCGGCAGGCCTTGAAGTTACAATGATTAAAGATGTCACCCCCGTTCCGCACAATGGTTGCCGTCCGCCCAAGCGCAGACGTGTGTAGTTTTTTGAATTCAAGGGGACGCGGGGAATTTTCCCAGTAGCCCAAACATTAGATTTATATCAATGGAGGAAATTATGGCGAGATACACAGGCCCGGTTTGCAGACGTTGCCGCAGAGAGGGCATAAAACTTTTTCTTAAAGGCGAGAAATGCTCTAAGCAAAATTGCCCGATTAACAAGCGTCCAACCGCGCCCGGCCAACATGGCACCAGCCGGAAAAAACTTTCTGAGTATGGCCTGCAGGTTCGGGAGAAGCAAAAAACCAAACGCATCTACGGCATTCTGGAGAAACAATTCAGGTCGTATTTTGAAATTGCAAGAAAAACACCGGGCGTTACGGGTGAAAATCTTTTGCGACTTTTGGAAATGCGCCTTGATAATGCTGTTTATCGGCTTGGTTACGGGCGTTCGCGCACAGAGGCCAGACAGATTGTACGCCATAATTTGATTACGGTGAATGGCAAAAAAGTTAATATTCCATCGTATCAGGTTAAGGTTGGCGATGTGATTCAGGTGCGGGATAAATCCAAGACGCTTCAGCGTTTTAAAGATGTTTTGGATGTTACTGCCACGCGCTCGATTCCCGAATGGTTAAACGGTGATTCTGAAAACCTGCGCGGCACAGTTGCGTCTAAACCGCTTCGCGAGCATATAACCTATGATTTGCGCGAGACACTTATTGTAGAATTGTACTCCAAATAGAGGAGGCACTATATGTTGGAAATTGAAAAACCTCGTATAGAAATCTCTGAAACCAAGGGGAATTATTACGGTTGCTTTATTGTAGACCAGTTGGAACGTGGTTTTGGTACAACAATGGGTAATTCGTTGCGTCGGGTTTTGTTGTCAAGTTTGCCCGGCGCGGCCGTAAGCAATATTCGGATTGACGGCGTTTTGCATGAATTCAGCCACTTGCCAGGGATTAAAGAGGATGTTACGGAAATTATTCTTAACCTCAAAAATCTCTCTTTGCGTGATTTAAGCGAAAATCAAGAGCCAAAAACCGCCATTATCGACGCAAGCGGCGAGGGAGTTGTTCGTGCAGGCGACATCAAGCTTGACGCAGATATTGAAGTACTCAACCCCGAGCTTGTGATTGCTACCCTTGGCAACAAAGATGCAAGACTTTTTATAGAAATGACAATCCGTAAGGGACATGGCTATGTTGGTGCGGACAAAAATAAGGGAAGCGACCAACCCATCGGCCTTATTCCCATAGATTCAATTTTTACGCCGGTTCGCAAGGTTAATTTTTCCGTTGAGCCAACCCGCGTGGGAAGCGTTACCGACTACGACAGGCTTACCTTAGAGGTTTGGACTAATGGTACAATTTCCCCCAAGGACGCAGTGTGTTTGGGCGCGAGGATTTTAACCGAGCATTTTAATTTGTTTGTTGACCTTTCCGATTCCGCAAAATCTGCTGAAATCATGGTAGAGCGCGAAGAGGGCATGAAAGAAAAAATGCTTGAAATGAGCATTGAAGAATTAGACCTTTCCGTGCGCAGTTACAACTGCCTTAAACGCGCCGGCATAAACAATGTTGAAGACCTCGCATCCAAAACCGAGGAAGATATGATGAAAGTACGAAATTTGGGGCGCAAGTCCCTTGAGGAAGTTCTTAAAAAAATGGCCGACCTTGGTCTTGCCCTTCAGCCAGCAGAGGAATAAAAGGAGTGAACAACCATGCCAGGTAACAGAAAATTGGGCCGTACGTCCAGCCAGCGTAAGGCAATGTTGCGCAATCTTGCCACGCAATTAATCTACCACGGCAAAATTACCACAACCGAAACCCGCGCCAAAGAAGTTCGCAAACTTGCCGAAAAGTTGATGACCCTTGCGATAAAGGAAAAAGATAACTACACAACCGTAGATATTACCGTAAAGGTTCCGCAAAAAGACAAAGACGGCAAGCGCATTAAATCTGTGGAAAACGGTCGCAAAGTCACCGAGTACAACGAGGTGGAACGCACAATAAAAAAGGACAGCCCCACACGCCTTGCCGCACGCCGCAAAATCCTAAGCGTTTTGTACCCTGTAACAAAAACCCCGGTTGACGGACGCCGCAAGCGCAGCGAATCTAAAAAAATTGACCTTGCAAACCTTATGTTTGATAAATGGGCACCAAAGTATTCCGGCCGCAACGGCGGATACACCCGAATGGTCAAAATAGGTATGCGTCGCGGTGATGCCGCGCCCATGGTGCTTTTGGAATTAATTTAATGAACACATAAGACCTTGGGGGCTTCCGATAATTTTTATGTTGCGAAGTTTCCAAGGTTTTTTTAGGGAATGTAAGGAAATAAACTTTGCATTCCCTTATTAAAGGAGGGGGGAATGCGCATGAAAGCCGGTAAATACAGCGTTCTGGTGGTTGATGACAGCCGTGTAAGCCAGACACATCTTATGCAAATTTTGCAAGATGAATATGTAGTTTATTCCGCCAACAGCGGCGTCGAGGCTTTGCAAATTACAAAAGCGGAAAATCCCGATATCATTTTGCTTGACATTGTTATGCCGCAAATGGACGGTTACGAGACTTTGGCCGCGCTTAAAGCTTCGGCGGAGACTAAGGATATCCCTGTTATTTTTATAACAAGCCTTGACCACGACAGTAATGAGGAAAAGGGCTTGCGTCTTGGTGCGGCTGATTATATTTCCAAGCCTTACAACCCGATTATTGTAAAGCTTAGAATCAGTTTGCAATTGCAATTGTTGGCGCAAATGCGTCAAATTTCTGAGCTGAGTATGATGGATGCTGTTTCGAGATTGCCAAACAGACGGTACTTTGATTCGAGATTACGCGAAGAGTGGCAACGCGCAAAAAATGAAAACCACTTACTGGGCGTTTTACTGATGGATGTGGATAAACTCAGAAGCTACAACACAATTTACGGGTACACCCACGGCGACGCCGCAATTCTGGCAATTTCGGAAATAATTGCGAAAACGGCTGTTTGTTGCCCGGGCGATTTGACTGCGCGCTGGGCATACGGCGGGTTTGCCGTGCTTTTGCAAAATGCCGACAGGGCTGTTTGCAACACCGTAGGCGAAAATATACGCTGCGCCATTGAGTCCGCAGAAATTCCATCACCCGACGGCGCGCCCGCAAACCTGACCATGAGCATTGGTGCGAATTCTGTTTCGCCCGCGCTTGGTGACGTTACTTTGGAGCAATTTATTTCAAAGGCAGACTCCTCGCTTTTTTTGGCTAAGGAGCTGGGACGTAATCGGGTTGTTGTTCATAGCTAAGGAGCGTTTATGAACACATTAGACATTGTTGTTTTGGTTTTAATCGCGCTTTGTGCCTTGGCAGGGTATCGTCAGGGGTTGGTTCGTACTGTTTATCGGCTTGCCTCGTTTTTTATAGCCGTTTTTTTGGCACAAAGGCTTTTCCCTTATGTAGCGCGAATGCTACGGGGTACGCGGCTTTATGAGACGATTCAGGAAAGCATTAAATCGGGGCTTAACTTGGAGGGTTTTGTTGCCGATTACGCGGCGGCGGGGCGAAGCGGAGAGATTATTGAGGCGTTGCCGTTGCCGATTAACATGCGCAATTTGTTGCAAGAGCGTTTTGTTGAAGGCGTGCATGGCGTTTTGCAGGTGGATACCGTTGAAGCGTATATATCGGGGTTTTTCGCCAATATTGCAATCAACGGCATTGCTATGGTTTTGGTGTTTTTGCTTGTGCTTATTATTTTGGCAATTGCAGGAATGGCTTTGGATATTGTGCATCTTTTGCCCGTGATTAGTACCTTTAACAGGATTGGCGGGCTTGGTGTTGGTATACTTTTGGGCGTGGGCATTGCGTGGATTTCTATTGTTGTTATGTCCATGTTTTTTGCGACAAGCGCGAACCCGGAGGTTTACGATTTGTTGCATAATTCATTTTCGGCGCGCTTGGTTTTAAGCTCGGTTATGCCCGCGCTTACGGCAGTAGCATGATAACAGATAAAAAAATTTTAACGGCTTTTTGCCTGTTTAATATTGCAGTTTTTATTGTTGCTTCTGTAATTTTGGTGCCTGTTATTGGTGCTTTGCGGCGGGAGCTGACCAATATTAATTTATTGGAAAGGCAATACTTTACACAGCAAAATCTTTTGGACGAATATCGAGAAAACCGGGCAGAGCTTGCCGAGCTTACGCAGGCGCGCCGCGCTTTGGTGCAAGATGAAATTATCCCTTATCTGGCAAAAATTTCGCGCCGCGGCGACGCCTTTGGGCTTGATATAACAGAGTTTACTGCATCAGAACCGGCAGGAAGTTTCATTGCAGGTGACGAGATTAGAATTTACGATAAGCGCGTGAGTGCGGAATTTATTGGAGAATTTCGTGACGCGCTTTATTTTTTGCGCGAGTTGGGCACCGGCTTTGGTGAAATTCTCTCTTTTTCTGTGGACTACGGGGCGCGGGCACGGTTAAGATTAGAGCTTTCGTTAAGATTTTTGCAAAATTAAAACCTTGGGCTCCGCCCAAACCCGGATAATTTTGTGAAATAAGACCGCGGGGTTTCACCCCGCACCCCAGAAACTTTTGAAAAAGTTTCATCAAAACTTTATTAAAAACGCGAATCAAGAGTTCAAAAATAACGGCACGCCGTAAAATGCCTTGTGGTGAGCGATAGGCGCACAGTGAGCCGCAGGCGAACGTTTCCCGTG
>JGI24703J35330_11748515_pt1 | contig 18350 bp, 9 predicted proteins | sample TergutNt197P1_FD_35330 | JGI IMG/M metagenome (IMG submission 35330) | reverse complement strand
TGACTCTCATTCCACTCTTGACCCATTCGTCTAAATCTCTAAAAACAACCAAACCCCTTAACGCCAAGGCTTTTATGATGCCACGCTACTTCTTCCTCGACATCAATGCTACGCACTCAACATGGCGTGAGATTACAAGATTGATGTCTTTGTAGTTTTGTAGTTCTCGGAAACTGGTCAACGAGGATATTTAGGATTTAATAGTTCTCGGGAATATATCAAAACATAACTCCTCCAATTACGACACTTTCTTTTTCTGCAATAATCAATTTTTTCATCTTTTAATCCAACTCCAAACCTTGATGATTTAAGTTTAAAATATCAGTTCTACCTTTGTGCTTTTTAAGGTTCAAAATTTGTTCTTGGGTTAATTCAGATTCGGGAATGAAATCTTCAAATTCTTGTAAATAAGCATTTCCCTGTTTTTCTGTAACCACAGTCACATCTTCTATCTCAGTTGCTACTAAGCCATCCCAATTTTTAAGACCGATATCAGTCAAATATTCGGCTAATTCTACATCGCTATTCCATTCGAAATCTGATGTTAAAAATTGCACCACCTCTTCATTAGACATTCTGATCACTTCATCTATTGGCGTTTGATCAAATTTCCCATGGCGATGTAGATAGAAATCACCATCATCTGTTTGGTATAAATCCTGACCAGCAAAATCAGGGTGTGAATGTTCATGGTTATACCATCTAATAATTTCGGTACAATCATCAAGATGTCTCGCTTTTAACCAGGCTTTGGAGTATGGTGCTATTTCATGATTTGGGCGTACCTCAATTTCTTCTGATGGCTCCTCGCTAAACTGCCTATTCCCATCACTTTTTGTAATATCAAAAATCTGTTCCTCCTCATTTTTAAGTGCTAAACTTTTAACACGTTCACATGCAACTGCACGTTCATTTGCAAAAAATAGTTTAAAATCCTTAATGGATTGTAAAAATTCCATCGGACTTGCGCTAAGTTTAATTTGCCCCATCGGGTGAACACTAGAGCCATAACAAATAACGCCGCCTTCTGGTGATATCATGACTAGCGCATTGTTGCCATTGTTGAATCTAAAAGAATGTGTCATTGCCTTTTGGTCATGATACAACCCAGCATTTTCTTCTAACTCGTTTAAAACATTCCCTATGATGTTTTGAAATTTTTCAACCTGTGCATTTTCTTCTAACATTTTCGACCTCTCCTCATGTCTATTTGCTCATTAAAAAAGTCTAGAAAATTACATTTCTAAACCTTGGTATTCTACATTTTGTACTTGTATGTTACTCATCACACCACCTATCTGCTCTGAGGTTCCCGCTACTTCATCAAGAACATCAACTTCTTTAGCATCCATATCATGTGCTTGCGGTGGGACAAAGTAGACATCTTGATAATTAGCTATTTGTTCATCAACTGATAAATAGCCCTCTTGTAATAACCATTGATAACGTTCTGTCTCGCTCGCTTTGCTCCATGTTCTTATCAGTTTTTTTGCAACACCATCATCACCAATTTCGTTGGTCTTAATTATAATTAATCCTTTCGGTGGAACAAAGTCATCAGGTAATAAATCTTGATAATTCATTTTGATATTGTCATCATCAATTTCAAACGATGAAATATCTTGCGTTTCATTATTTTCAAGCTGACTAACTTCTCCATCAGCATCAACAACAGTTTCAGCATCAGTTGCACGCTCTTTTTCTAATACCCCTAATTCAATTTTCATATTGATTTCATGTTGCTTGGTAAGCAATTCGGCTAATCTTTCTTCATGCTCAAATTCTTTTAAAACCTCCACTTTCGCAAATTCAAGATCACGTTCAAACGCCCTTAATTCAAACGTCTTTAGCTCAAAATCATGCTGTAAGCCAGTCAACTGGTTACTAATTCTCGTAAAAATGCCTGTGGAAACAAACGCATCATAAGTGACTGAATAACGACCAATCGAAACATAAGCATCATTTTTCTGCTTATTTACCTGACCAGTTAATTCAAATCCACGATAAGTGCCAAGTTGAATCGTCTCACCATTAAGAGCTGCCCCCGTTGACATCAACTGCTTTAAATGAACAAGGGCATCTCTTCGTTTATCATAAGTCATGTCACCTAAGGTAATCTTCCACATATCGAGATTATTTTCATCTTTTGGGATTGGGTTAGCTTTTAGTATTTCCAGTTCAGTTTGATGTTTGACCAACTCTTTCTCATACGCCGAAATAAGTTGTGGATATCGATGTTCAATGTTATGTTGATGTTCCATTTTTTCATTAGCCCAACTACTCTTTAAAAGTTGAAGTTTATTGATTTCATTATCAAAATTCATCTTTTCAAGTAGTAATGGATTGCTGGTTGCGATGGCTTTAACTTCTGCTGCACTTAATACCGTATCATCTAAATCATTACAAGACCTGATCATTGATTTACCTGTCATGACTTGGGAAATATATCGCTGTTTCTGCTCCTGAATTTGCCACAAATAACTGTCGAAAGTGCCTTTTGTCACGTAGCGAAACAGTCGGATCACTTCATTTTCATTGCCTTGTCTAACCCCACGACCATCCCGTTGAATAATATCGGCAGGTCGCCACGGACAGTCGATGTGGTGGAGTGCAATAATCTTATTTTGAACATTCGTACCAGTGCCTAATTTACTGGTACTCCCAATCAATACTCGAACTTCTCCAGCACGCACTTTTTCAAAGAGTGTTTGACGTTGCGAATCATTTTTCGCATCATGAATAAAAGCTATTTCCTGCTCTGGCACTCCTTTTTGAATCAATTGATTTTTAATTTCGTCATAAACATTAAACTTATCGGGTTTTGGTGTTCCTGCATCACTGAATATCAGTTGCGTAGAGTTATGCTCAGTTGTTTCTTGCCAAGTGTCATAAACATGATTGGCGCATTGAAAAAGTTTTGAATTTTCGCAAATTGGGGCATCTTCATCTAGTAATCGTGGGTCAATGGCCATCAACTTAGCTTCATTCGTGATAACTAACATATTGTCATCTTGTGGATCAACATAGCCATCTCTAATGAATTCTGCCCGATCTGCTAATTCGTCCATTAAGCGTTCTTGGTATGCACTTGGTTGGCTCACGATAATCTTGGCTTTTCCACCTTCAATTTCTGGCGTTGGTAAATTAAGCATATCGTGTGTTTGAATGTCCGCAACCATTCTAAATGTTTTCATTAATTCAGGTAGGTTATGGAACTTGGCGAACCTGTTTCTCATACGGTAGCCCGAACCTTCAGGGTTTGATTCTAATTCAAAGGTAATTTCTCCGAAAGTCGATGCCCACGCATCAAAATGAATTAGTCCCATTTTCTTTAATTCTTCTGGCTGTAAAAATTTCTGCATGATGTACAATTCCGATATACTGTTGGAAATGGGTGTTCCTGTGGCAAAGACAACATTCCCACCCTTATGTTGTTCTTGCGTATATCTGACCTTCATAAACATATCCGTGGCACGTTGGGAACTTGATGAGCCAACACCTGCCACATTTTGCAGTTTTGTTGGATTCGACAAATTGTAGAGTAGGTAAGTGTCGCCTTTTTATGTTTCCATACTAGGTTTACACAGACCCCTCCCAGAACCGCACGTACCCCTCTCAAGGTATACGGCTCGTCATTACTGCTTCATCATAAAGTATAAGTTCGATTATGAATTTTATAGTGGCACGGCTTGCAAACGACTAGGGTTTTTCTTTGCTTTGCAATCATTGCAATTTCCCAGTCGCTTTTTCCTTTCAAATTCTTCACTTTATTAACGTGATGAACCTCATAGGCTTTTGCTTCTTTAGTGCCACACAATTCACATTCTTTTGCTTTTAAACGACTTTCAAAGGTATTACGACTATTCATATGTTTGACAGCTTCATTAGGTAATTGGTCAGAAAAATGCTTGATTTCCTTACTCAACGTATAATCGGCAAAGAACAAAACTTGTTTGCCTTTTCTGTTCTCATATGTAATGCCCCACTTTTGGTCATGTCGATGTTTTGAAATAAACTTCCCAATGCTGGTTTTATGTTTGCTACAGAGTGTTTTAAGACAGCTATATTCCATAAGGTAAGCAAAATAATTCAACTTAGTGAAATTACTTGCTAATTTATAATAATTAGCTATCCCTCTCAACTCAGCATTATAAGTAGAAACTATTTCAAAATCTGTGCAATTTATTAGAGGTTTTCGGTGTATCGTTTTAATCACACCATTTTTTTGTACGACTGCTTTTTTGTCAAATAAGAATTTCATTATCTTCTCATTTAATGGTATTGATAAATCAACAGAATTATTTAACGTGCGCTTTTTAACATTACCAGTAGCACCACGTTTAATTTTGTTGCTTCGTCTTATCGAAATATCATAACCCAAAAATCTAGCATTTTTGCTAGTATGGGTTATAAGAGTTTTTTCCTCGGAAAGCTCCATCTTTAAATTTGTTAGAATAAAATCAGTAAGTTTCTGCTTAATCTCCAGACAATCTTCTTTGTTTCCATTTATGCAGATTAAAAAATCATCTGCATATCTGACATAGCGAAGTTTCTTATTTGTTTGAGATTTTGACGGTGTTCTTAACATTTCATTTCTAGCGTCTTTTAAATCCATTAGATATTTTTTACGCTCTGCGCCTTTACTTTTATTTATTTTTCGACGTATTAACTCGACTTTAGTACGACAGGCGTAATATTCATCCGTGTATTTTCGCTCGCTGGGTTTGTTAAATTCTTTAGCCATTTGTGCTACAAATTTATCTAATTCGTGTAAATAGATATTCGATAATAATGGCGAAATTATTCCGCCTTGCGGACAGCCGGAAAATGTTTTGTTATATTTCCAGTCCTCTATATAACCAGCTTTAAGAAACTTCCATATTAAGTCACTTAACTTTTTATCCTTGATTTTATTATTTATTAGTTGGCTTAAAACTTGATGGTCTATCGTATCAAAGCAACTTTTTATGTCACCCTCGATAAACCATTTACCACCATGGAACTCCTTCTTAATAGCAGTTAGTGCTGTATGACAACTTCTTTGTGGTCTGAAACCATGTGAAGTTTTCATAAATACTGGCTCATAAACCGATTCAAGTATCATTCTCAATACTTCTTGAACAAGTTTGTCAGTAAATGAGGGAATCCCTAAAGGTCGTAACTTTCCATTCTTCTTTTTGATATATGTTCGACGTACAGGTTTTGGCTGATAAGTTCCATCTTGTAAGGAAGAAATTATTTTGCGTATTTTTTCTTCACTAAAGCCATCAGCTGTATCATTATCTATACCTTTGGTACTTGCTCCGTTATTAGCATAAAGATTTTTATAGGCTTGATAATACAAGTCCTCCCGTTGCAAATAGCGGTATAATCGTGTAAAAATTTCCTCTTTATTTTTTCTCGAACTTTTCTTAATGTTCGCCAAAATTTCAATCGTTGGTTTCATTGAGGTTTTCCTTCCTAATCATTTGATTTTTTGGTTCTACAGTAACTGTGTCCCTTCGCCATGTAGTTGGCTTTCCCAACCTCGGACTACTACGGACACTCCGTTGCCATATTGGATTTTCAATGTCATCTCTCTTGCTTTTCACTTGAGATTTATCACGTTATAAACGCATTACACATAGCCGTATTCGGCATTCCAACTTAGGCAATCCCCAGTTAACAATATGTGTAGGTAATTATGGATTGTCGGTTCTGCTTTCGTTTCGTTACCATTGGTTCTCCAACAGGTTGAGAGGAATGGTGATAACTGTATACACTACAAAAATTTATATACATTTCCTTCTCCTAGGGTGTCAGGTAAATTTCCCTAGTCTGCACCTAACAGATACTAGAAACTCACATTCAATAAATCCAACTTAAACCTCGTATCCATTTAACATTGCGGTTCAGTCGCACCAAGTTACCTTCAGGTGACTTTCCGCTTTCCTGTCATGCTTTGGTCCCGTATCAGCTTTCGCCTTTCGGTTAGACAGGTTGTTTCATACGTTATCTTGTATGGCAGTACCTAAACTGCTTCACATATTGCCCTATCTGGGCGCACTTTGTAATGATGGGCTTCATCCACAAATAAAAAATCTATTCCTAATTGCTCATAATCAAGAATATCATCTTTATTCCCACTCGCCATCAATTTTTCAAGTTTAGCTTGAAGATTTTTTTCAAATCTAACCATCTGTTTAACCGTCCAAGATTTACCATCATCTTCAGAAGCACGTTCTATCGCTTCTACAACTTCCGTGATCTGTTCCCCAATAAATTTTGCTTGTCTTTCCATGGACAAAGCTATTTTTTCAAATTGTGTTTGACCGATGATCACCGCATCATAATCATTGGTGGCAATCTTTGAAATAAACTCATGACGATTCTTTTTCTCAAAATCTCGCTTGCTGGTCATTAAAACATTGGCTGTGGGATACATCATCATAAACTCACTGGCATAAGATTCTGTCAAATGTGTAGGAACAACGTGGACAGGTTTATTGATTACACCCACCTGTTTAAGATACATACCAGCTGCGATCAATTCGGAAGTCTTTCCAGCGCCTACTTCATGTGCTGCTAAGCCTGTTTGCGTGTACAAAACTCTTGCAATAAAGTTTTTTTGATGTGGACGCATTACCCAATCAGAGTTCAAATGGGGAAATTCCAAATGTGAACCATCAAAATCTCGTGGCACAAAGCGATTAAATTTTTCATTGTACAATTCTACCAATTCATTAGTGCGAGTTGGATCTTTAAATAACCAGTTTTGAAACTCACGCTTTAGCTTATCTTGCTTTTCTCTGGCAAGCATGGTTTCAGTTATATTTAGAATTTGTACACTTTTCTTTCTATCGTAAACATTGATCTGCTTCATATTGAGTGTTTTTTCTAATATCTCATAACCGTTCATCCGATTCGTTCCAAAAGAACTGGTTGCTTCTGACGTTCTGCCCCAATACTTATTAGATATATGCCAATAATTTGTGTAAGAACAATACTCCAACTTAAAAAAATTTATTCGATCATCAGGCGTGTTAAGCGTTTCGTGCATAAAGGCTTCATAATGCTCTTTTGGAATCCAAGTGCTGGCTAGTTGAAAGGCAATTTCTCCAGCTTGAACTGGTGTTGGAAGTGTAAGTTCTAGTGCTTGCACATTTCTTGTAAACTGTTCTGGATTCGTCTCAGCAAATAATTTTGCTTGCGTTAATTTTTCTATAATATCATCTGATAAATATTCATCACGATACACCCAACCATTGTAAGCATCAACATCTTCAACACTTTCAAACTTTGCAGGATCTTGATAAATTAATCCTTGCTCAACCAAATCAGCAATAAGTTGATCTTTAGAAAAATGCGATATTTCTTCCATATAAGCCATATCAACAGTTAATTTTCTAGCCAAAGAAACCAGGAGCGCATCATGGGCGTTGTCTACATTGGCGACAGGAACATTTGGACGTATGGTTGGTTCAAAGAATATGGTAGATTTACTAATGGGCTTTCCTTCTTCTACCTTTTCAATAGACAATAATAATGGTGTCTGATCATCTGCTCTAAAAGCATCACGATTTCTACTATCACGGAAATGACCGTAATTCTTAACAAAGGCATCATAACTGGTATTAAGCGCAACAAGTGACTTGTCGTAATCTTCTTTTGAATAATCCGCTTGTATTTGAATATCAATGACATCTATTAAATGCTTGCGTACTTCACACATGGCCTTTAGTCGTGCTTCATTAGTTTTGTTTGTAAAAACTTCTTCAGCAATGCCTAAACGATTAAAATAGAGTTGATCATTTAATACAAAATAGGTGTTATTGCGAACTCCAGCCGGTAACTCTGTAACCGAACTTTCACTTTCAAAATAACGGTCAAGATCATTCACAATTTCAGGTTCATTTGATAAAGGCGTGTCTATTTCTCCTTCTATTTCTTGACCATCATCTGATTCTTCAACGTCTCCCATCAAGGATTCAATGTGTAAATTAGGGTTATCCAAACTTGCCAATTCACCGGCAATGTTTTGAATATTTCCATAGATGTCATGATCAGGATACGGCTTCACGTCTATGGTGCTGCCGCCAAATTGTCCTGAAAGTTCTATCTCTCCTAAAACATAATTTGGATTCTGCTCAAAATAACTGTTTATCACAGCACCCTTATCTCCAAAAGGTGCAACATAAACCCAACTTGGCATATCAGTTGAAAGGTCACGCAATACTTCTCTCTTTTGTAAAAAGATGATGTCTGATGTAACAGAAGTTCCTGCAATGTCTTTAAATGCGGTGTTTGGTAATCTAATGGCACCTACTAAATCAGCACGCTCCGCTAAATATTTTCGCATTTCACTATCCCTTTTATCAAGGGTATATCTTGATGTGACAAAGGCAACGATTCCACCTGGTCGAACGACATCCATACTCTTCGCCATAAAATAGTCATGGATCACATAGTCCTTGTCGTAGCGTTTATCTCTTATTTTAAACTCACCAAAGGGGATATTTCCAATTGCCAAGTCAAATGAATCAGTTGGAAAATCCATTTCTTCAAACCCACTACTTGCGATTTTCGCATTTGGATATAAATGTTTGGCAATACTAGCGGTTAATGGTTCAATCTCAACCCCATATAAATTGATATCATTTGGCAACACCGATAGGAAATTACCAGTTCCAGTGGCAGGATCAAGCACATTTTCTGGTTTTAACCCCATCATTTCTACCGCTTCATAGATGGCCTTTGCCATGCGTGGATCTGTATAATAAGCTGTGTCTATGGAATTTCGTGCAGCTCGCCATTCATCATCGGTTAATAACTTTTTGAAATTTCTATATTCATCAGGCCATGCTTTTTCATCAAAAGCCTTTGATAAGCCACCCCAACCCACATACTTTGCCAGAACTTCCTGTTCTTCTTTGGTTGCGGTGCGACCTTCGTTTTCAAGTGCCTTTACCAGTTTAATGGCATTGTGATTGTTTAATAGCTTCTGTCTTGTACCAGTGTCATAAAATTCTCCATCGGGAAATGACCAATTAGATATTTGTGGAGTTATAGTAGACGGTTCTTGTTTTTCTACTTTTTCAGGTAATACTTCCTGTTCAACCGCTTCAGGTTTTATTGATACTGATGAAAATAATGCTCCTATTTCTTCTGGTTCTGCTTCAACTTCAATCGCTTCATCGGAATAAAGCGCCTGATATCTTGAAAATTCCTGTTCATTTAGGTACTTACCATCATCAATTAATTGACCAATTCGCTGTTCAATTTTTGCCCACGTTAAATTCACAAGGGTAAGCCATCTTCCTTCTGAATCATCATGACGCATATGTTTAATTGAATAACCCTTTGGACTTTTATTCACATAATAATCATCCGTGGTCCAACCACCTGTGCCATGCTCTTTTTTAAGAAAATTAGCCCTATTTTTGGCATTACTTTCATTCTGGAATAAGTGGTAAATACGATATTTACCATTTTCAATCCCACTTCCCCTTAGTAACTGTTTCTCAAGAAGTGCATCAATATCTAAATCTTCAATTTTAAACTCGGATTCTTTATTCTCTTTTGATACTTCGACTACATCATCTTTCTCCAATTTGGGTTCATCTTCAAAGGACGGAAACAAAGACAATTGTTCTCTCGTTTCTACTTTAACAGCTGGTTTTGTTTGTTTCTTTTTTGTTGTCCTGGTTGGCGTTGAAACAAGTGGTTTCTCATCTTCTAAAACAGGTGGTTTCTCACCTTCTGTTTTTAGTTCAAATTCCACTGTTTTATCAGCCATGTTTTGCCGAATTTCATCAACAACTTCATCAATAAAATAATCTTCAAAAGTCAGGTCTCCAATAACCCTATTAAACAAATCTTCATTATGCTCAAAGTATTGGTCGATATAATAGTCAAAATGCAAGACAAAATCAGCTCTAAATTTTTCTTCGGATAAGGCTCTGAATTTAATATAAATATCTTCATCATCATGGACTTCATCTTTTAATTTTTGAAGTGCCTCATAATCAAAAGGTGTTAGATTAATTCCAAATTTTAAGTAAGGTGAATCCCGTGGATTCTCGGCATAAAAAAACTCAGATGGCATTTCTACCTCTGAGTAATCACTGTTATTTTCACTTTTTTCTAAGCTGTATATTCCGCTAGGGCTTGATTCGTTGCTTGATTCCTGATCTGGGTGAAGTATTGGGTTTTCTCCACCATGTCCGCTGGTTCTGGTGTCATTTCCATCAGTTGATCCATTAAACTTTCTCGCCTGTTCAGCGCTTTGTTCTCCAACGCTTTGACGTGGAAGTATAGTTTCCCCTCGAATTGTAACTGAGCGACCATCGCTGGCTCCGTCTCGTCCAGTCTCATTAGAATGGATCTCCCAATCAGTCCCAGTGGTGCTTTCTTCAATGCTTCCGCTTCGAATTTCCGATTGTGTAAAATCCCTTCTTCGGGGAACAGCTGCCCGAATGGTCCTTCCAGATAATTCTGATTTTGAATCAATTCTGTTAGTTCGTTTCTCATGTGAAATCATCTCCTTTTTATATTCTTTTTTAAGTGTTTTTTCAATATCCAATAACGTCGCTTTGGTGATATTTTGGCTCGCTTTAATAAAGTCACTCATTTGTTCCTTACTTCCTGATGAAGATAATGAACTCCGAATATCTTTTTCTAGTTGGGAGTCTATTGGTAGTCCCATTCGTTCATTTATGATAAATTTAGCCCCAGCGAAAATCTGATGTTTTTCAATTTCTGAACTTGGTATTAAGCCAAGAGCTTCTGCCTTTTCGTACATAAAAAGTTCTAATTGATCTGCGAAGTCACCTGTTAGCTCATAAATGGGATTCGTTCTCGACCAATATTCACCTAAGTTATCTTGATCACGCTCATTGATATCCCAATCAAACACCCGAATATCTACACCCTCTGTCTGTGAAATATCAAAATAATTTGTGAAATGTCCTGTTTTATGATTGAGGAGTGCCATTGCCTTTTCTCCACCTTGAACAGGGCGCTTTAATTTTAACCATTGGTCATAGCTAGCGATCATTTGAGCATTAGGGTTATGAGTAAATAGCTGAATTTGATCTTCAAAGTTATACTTAAAATTTGTCGCTGCAAATTTTAAAAATTGGAGCGCATCATCTTCATTATCTTTTAGTTTACTAATTTGGTTTTCATACAACTGCATGGCAACAAGTCTTTTATCAGACACTTATATCACCTCTACTTTTAACCTCCTTGCAAAAAACTCATTTCAAGAATGTGAACCAACAGTTCACGTTCCATTATAAATGATCTTTAATTTTTTAGCAAGCAGAAATTTGATTTTATTTTTATTTTTGGTACAATGGTCTTACTCTCTTCAAGAAAGGCGGCGTGTATCATGGCAACAGTTAATAAATTCAAAGACCAGTTGATGTTGATTAAAACAGAGCAACATTTAAAAACGGTAGATATCGCCAGGGGGATCGGCGTAAGTAGTAGAATCATTTTCTATTATCTGTCTGGAGAAAAAATGCCAGATGTAGCTAATCTAATCAAACTTGCAGACTTTTTAGACTGCTCTCTTGACTTTCTTGTGGGGCGAGATTTTAAAGAAAAGTAAAACGCAGGCGGATCAGTCTAATTCTAGTTCCGTTGCGTTTTCAATTTTTTCTTCACATTCATGTTCAGGAATAAAATCTTCTTGGACTTCAATCCACTCATTGGTGCGATCAATTCCAATTTCATAACGCCTGATAAATTCTGGATTGACAAACGCATTTTGATCCCATGATTCATGATATGCACAAAGTTCTTCCGTATAATCTGGTACCTTCGCATTTTGATGAGCTTCAATAATTTCATCTATATCAAAATCATTTAATTCAGCGGTTGTGAGTATTTTAAAGCCACTTGACTGCTCTGTACAAATTTCATAAACGTTGTGATGTTCCATGTCTATTTCAATAACTGTGTTATATGGATTACCATGGCAATCTAAAATGCGATCATGTTTTTCTTCATTGATAATTTTGCAGTAAACACTATCTTCAACCCGATAAAGTGGCAACAAATCTTTTGATGTGAATTTTTCATTTACTTGATCACTTTCAATCTCATAACGCCTTTCAAACTCTGGATTGATAAACGCATATTCATCCCACGATTCAAGATAGGCTTCAAGTTCTTTTGTGTAATCTGGAATTTTCGCATTCCTATGAACTTCAAAAATCCCCTCTATGTCGAAGTTGCTTGTCTCATGAGTAGCCATCAATTTAAAGCCTGATGTTTGATCCGGACAAATTTCATGGACTTCATCATGTATCGGATCAATTTCAATGATCAAATTATATGAGCCACCATTTATATCCAAAATATTGTCATGCTTTTCTTTATTGATAATTTTAAAATAGATATTGCCATCAGCTTTATATAAGGGTCGCAAATCTTTAGCAGTATAAGTGATCATATCCTTAAATTGTTCTAACAGTTCATCAGTTATATCTTCCAACTCTCCAAATGGTTTTGATTCCAAAAATGGTTCAATTTGCGCAAGAAAATCACTATTAAGACTATAAGCTCTTTCTTCAAGTTCATCAATGATATTTTCTTTTTCTACTTCAAAACCATCCTCATAGAAATCTAGTTTGCGCAGGTTGGTGCGAGTATAATCATAATTAGTCGTTTCAATGGGTTGATACCCCAAAACAAGACTACTGTAGTCCTCTGAATAATAGGGATTTAAAACACCTCTTTCTTTATATAACACCTCACACCCGCTTTCTTCATCAGCATAATCAACGTAGATGGACTTGTCATACTCATTCATATATGCCAACAACTCATGATAATCTGCTAATTGTTCTTCATCCAACTCCCCAGTTAGCGAATTGTGCATCATTTCTAAACTGCTATTGTAAGTCCATCTCCCAGTTGCTTCAAAAGACAAACTTTCATCATCTTCGTATACAGTACCTTCATCATCATGAATAAATAAATTAGTGCTATAATGCCAATCACGAGTCATGTACATGAGATTAGCAAAGTTTTGTTTTTGTCTAAGATCAAAGCCTTCATCAAAATCAAATGTTCCAAATGCTGAGCTTAAATTTGCCATGGGCGTCACTTCCTTTTCACTTTTTTTAGTTTCCTAACCCCATTTCCCCAGCTTGGTAATCATAAATGTTACCTGTTGCCACTTCCACAAAATCTGCATATTCAAAATCAGGTTCATAAATATATTCAATTTCATTTACCGCCTCTTGTGCCACCCTATTTAAACTGGCACTCGTTCGTTCAAGTTGATATATGAGTTCATCATTACAATCCCATGATTTAACACCCTTTTCTTTTTCAAGAGGTGGCATTTCTGGCATTTCATTGATTAACGCAACCCCTTGATATTCAGCTGTCGCAAGCAACTTTTCAACTTGTGCTGCTGCTGCAATTCCAGCTTTATCATGATCAAAGCAGACCACAACTTTTTCAACTGCACAAGCATTTTGATTGATACTGTTAAGCAATTTTCCAAGCATCTTTTTTTCTACCTCATGCTCATCACCCAACCTCATAAATGATTTTTCTATGCTGTTTTTTATCTGCATTGATCCTTTCTCAATACTTGCTGCTAAGAGAACTTCATTTAATTTTCTTGTAATTCTTGCGGCTTTAGTGACTTGCTGGCATTCATTGGTTAAGTAATCTTTGATCTGCTCAAATGTTTTTTCGTTTTGCATTCCTGCAATTTGATTGATGATCTGATTTAATTTTTGAGTTGCATATGGATTAGCATTATTATCTTTCCCTAGATACCTTTCAGAAGATTGTTTAAGATACTGTTGGATTTCTTCTACCGTTTCATGATGGTACACAATATCACTTTTCAGAATTTTATAAAGCGGTTCGAGCTGCTCACCTTTAAACTGTACTTTTCTAAAAAGCGAATTTAATTGCTCCTGCGTATCTCCATTTGGATCATAAGATTTTTCTAAATAATTTTTAACAACACCTAAAGCAGCACCAGTACCATGGGTCTCAATAAACCAAGTATTTTCTAGCTTTTCTGGATTATTTTTGTTTAAAGACATATAGCTTAACGCATCAACAACAGATTCAAAAAAGACAAGTTGTTTAGGTCGTCCATTTAAAAAGTTCCAACCATTCACCGTACTAGAATTTGTGCCATCAAGTCCCCTAAACCTTGTACCATCTTCATTTAATTTAGTGGCAATTTTAAATGCACCAACTATTTTCTGATGATCCAAATAAGGAAAAACCACATTGTCCATTTTGTTTTGGCGAATCAATCCTTGTCCAATAAAATAATCAACAATCTCTGGATCAATTTTTCGTTCATTAACTAAATAGTCATGAGCTTTAGAAGTGTCCTTGCTTTCATAAAAGGCATTATACTCATATATTTCATTTTGAATTTCTAAAACCTTTGCGTAATCAACTTCTTTGTAGTCTCCGTCATTGATGTAGTTGACCGCATTTTTAAAAACGACTTTCCGTTGCTCTTTATCATTGGGGTCATTCATTTTAAACTTTTCATTTTCTAACATATACAAAGCAAATTGAATCGTACCACCAGATGAACCATCAGCACTGTTGGCAAAATGATTAAACATATTTTTTCTGGGGTCAATGAAAAAGGAATCATATCCATCAACCCGATAACGATGTTTTTCCTTTATTAACGTCATGTTGTGGGCTTGTGCAAAATCAACGATGTCAACTTTATTTGCGGCTTCAACTGCCTCCTCGAATGTCTCAAACTTAAATTTTTTCAGTTTGGGTTTTGATGCTTTGGGTGGGGCAGATTTTTCCATTACTTCAGTTTCAGCGATTGTCTCTACTGGTTCAACTTCAATCGGGTTTGGATCAGATATTTCTAGCTTTGTAAGTAGCTTTTCTTTAAGCCCATTAAATACATCTGGATCATTGCCATCTAATATTTCCTTTTTTTCATCATCAGGTGCGTGACGATCAATAAATTTAATTTCATCACTGCCATCATTAAATTCAAATAGATAGCCATCAAATTCAACTTTTGCGGAAAGTGTTACATCATAAGGTTGACCATCTGTTGTACGCAGTTGAATCCCCGTAGATTGAATATTCACTAATTCTGGATATTCCGCTTCAACTTGCTGTAAGAAATTAAGCAAATTAAATGAACCTAAATCAGCACGAAATTCATGTTCCCAAAGTTGCTTTTTTCTAGTTGTTGTCTCTGCTTCTGGCACGCCTTGCCCAAGACCTAGCTCTTGGGCAACAGAAGCAAACTTTCCAAATCGCAATTTCATTTCTGCACTTGGTTCTGGCTTCGTATGAGTACGTCGAACTGGCACATCTTTTTCAACTGTTTCACCTTCACGATTGGGTTGTTTAGGCTCAACCCCTTGCTTGTGTCTTGCCTGTAAACTGGAAACATCAATCCCTTTTTCAATTTCTTCAACGATAAGCCCGGTGGCATAATGAACATTGTCCATTAATGCTACTTTTGCTTTATCACTTTGATTTAAAGACAACCAGTTTTCAATAGATTCTTTTATATTTTCAGAGTTGTCTAAACCAAAATGTCGACCGACTGTATAACTGATAAACGCCTGATGAAGTTGTTTTGATAGTTGATTCAAATTTCTAAATTTAGATAGCGAAAGTTCAGCCTGATGAGCAATATAGGTTGTAATCTTAATATCATCATTAGCTGGTTCACTATTTTGATTGCTTGCGGTTTTATCAATCGCATTTACAAGCAACTGTTTATGTTCTGGTATAGTATAATCTTTTATCTTTCCAAACTGAAATGTGGGTAAATCCGATAAGCTTATATTGGTTTGTGAAATATCATAACGATGGGTTGTCGTGTAAGCTGGCTTTCCTTTTTCAGTTCTAATAATCTTTCCATCTGCATCTCGCTGGCTGATCCAAATGTGAGTAGCTTTTGCATCAGCTTTTAATTCAATGTTATTTTTTTCAAGGTAGTTATCAGTAAATAAATAGCTATTATTTAGATCCTGCGAACGAACCCATTTCCAGTTTTGTGTGGTGATGTTATGAAATTTACTGATTGAATCCATGACATTTAACACACGATCTACCTGATGAAGATCCCTGGCCAAGTCACGATCTATTTTCTCACGAAATTCATTGTAATCATCTTGCATATAACCACCTTCCAAATATTTTATTGTTCTCTTTTAAAGGCATCACATTTCAAATTCTTGGCGCTTCCTAGCTAATTCAATTTTATGTTGAAGCTGATCATGTTCTGCTTCAACTACGTTAAGCTCTTTTTTAATTTTTCGCTCAATCTTATCAATTTGATATTTAGTAGCAGATAACGTGCGCCTAACTTTTTGAAAGCCACTCGTCTGTGGGTTTTGATTTTTATGTGCTAACTTTTGAAAAGTTGAAATTTTTTCAAACTCTTTTTTGGCTTTCGACTTTTCTAGTTCACTTTGGCGCAACTCTTGTAAGATTGAATTTCCCAAGCGATAATAAATCCCATCGCCTTGACTGTGCATACGCCCTTCATAAAAATCAAGTTGATGATTAGCAAGTGAGCCATACATTAAATTTCGATGCTCACTTTCCTTACGTGCCAAATTTTTATAAGCAAGAAATTTAGGATCATGTTGCATCATCGTGTCAATTAAATTAATCATGGCTTGATAGCCTGTTTCACTTTTCGTTAAAGTTTTCATGTTCCAGTCACTTTTACTTTTAGGTAAAAATTGCTTTAACTGGTCTAACTGTTCCAAGCCATGTTCTACTTTTATCCGATGGAATTTTTCTTTTGATACATGCCTTAATTGATCTCTTAAATCTGAAATTTTTTCTAACTCGTAACTCCTGTCAAAAATTTGATTGGCAAAGACTGATTTCATTGAATCAAGTGATGATAACTTCCGCATTCCCCGAGCTTCTAACGCTCCATTCACTTCAATCATTCTGCGTGTGTTTTTGGTTTCTACCGTCGCTAGATGAATGTGGAAATGGTTTGTGTTATAGTGGATTTCTGCGACTGTGATGGCAGAGCTATCGAGATTTTCACGCTTGTACATTTCTTTAATCATCTTACGTGTTGCATCAATCAGGGGCTGCCGATTAAGTTCATTGCTGTAGGGGTTATATATGCCAGAAACAATCAGTGCTTCGGTTTTAAAACTGATAATATCTTTCCACATGACCGACCCATTTTCCTGAGCATCTTTAAATTTTTTCTTTGTATCTGTGACATCTTTAATGGTGAAATCATCTTTTGTTAAATCAAACATACCTGTTTTTAGTTCCTGTTGTGGATTGCTAACACGTGTTTGTATTTTCATTTCTTTTAACATTTCGTAGTATTCCTCTGTTTTACCGCTGACAAATTCTAAGCTGGCTACTTCGCTAGCTGTGAGCTTTTCTTTTTTCTCAAGTGCCTGTTTCCTGTTCATATAATTTAGGAAACGTGCGTACTCTTTAGTTTTAAGACTTTTAGTTTCATCAAGCGTTATTTTTGAATTTTCAAATTCATAAGCCTCATCTGTTGATTCAGTTGTTACCATTACAGATTCTTTTATTTCATCTCGGGTCATGTAATCAATAAACCCATCAAATTCTACATCTTGTCCAGTTTCAAATTCTGCCATCAATGTAAAATAGGCTGATTTTATTTCTCTCATTTCTCATCAACCTTACTTCGATGATTTTAATGCACGAAGCAAATCATCTTCTTCTTTTTGCTTTTTTGTATTCATTAAAAAATCATGATCAACTCGTTTTGATGGGTAAGAGTTATGAGAAGCTGATACCAATTTTCGATTTTGATTTTTATACTTGCCATTTATTTTAGCTTCAACATAATTTTCAACTGGTAAGTAAATGTTGACTTGCTCATTTTTTAGATGGTCTGCCACATTTAAACTTGCCGCAAGATTTAATACCACGTTAAGTGCCATAGAAACTTCTTTACCAATTTGATTCATTTTGACATTTGAAGTTGAACCTGATTCCAGTTGTTTTAAATAAGCCAATAAAATTTGCCCGACCTTTTTACTGGTACTATCATCAGGATTTATGCCTAAACGTTCTACAATCTTATCCAAGGCATCATAGTGTTCGATATGAAAGTACACATTGGCATCTTTCGCTTTTTCTTTTCTAATCATGACCATCATCTACCTTTCCATCAGCTTCATCATCATATAAAAGCAACTTAACCAGAATACTAACCGCCTCAATCAATCCATCTAGCTTTTCATTAATCACGTTTGAGTTTTTATCTGCAAGACTTAGATGGGTTAGATCATCCATCATACACTTTTTTAAAAGCAATTCTGCAAACTGATTTTTACTCATTGACCTTTTAGACCTTGCACTTAACGTTT
>JGI24703J35330_11748516_pt1 | contig 18351 bp, 20 predicted proteins | sample TergutNt197P1_FD_35330 | JGI IMG/M metagenome (IMG submission 35330) | reverse complement strand
CGCCCCACACCCCTCTCGCGCACTTCGTGCGCTGGCCGGGCGGCCTGCCGCTTACGCGGCACCGGATTCGCCGGGGTTCGCCCAGAAACTTTTGAAAAAGTTTCATCAAAACTTTGTTAAAATCGTGCATTCGCACGATTTTAGTTTTTATTGTCAAAGTTTTTGCCTCGCTTTTTTCAAAAAGCGAGCGGGGTTTGGGGACGGAGTCCCCTAGGTTTTCAAGCTAATACGCGAAAACACTGTATCGCGGGTCTCTATCCATGATTAGTTTAAATTTTATACTGTCCATTAAAGCTTCCCAGCTTGCTTCGACAACGTTTGGCGAAACGCCTACGGTAGACCATTTGCGTTTGCCATCGGTGGATTCGATAAGGACGCGAACATGTGATTCTGTAGCGTCGTTACTGTCAAGAACGCGAACTTTATAGTCCAGCAGTTTCACATTACACAGTTGGTCATGGTAAAAACCCTCAAGAGCCTTGCGAAGGGCTTTGTCAAGGGCATTTACGGGGCCATTGCCCTCTTCTGCGGCTATAACAATTACCGATTTTTCGGAGTTTTTAATTACTGTTTCGTCGTCAACGATGATTTTTACAACGGCGGTTGCGTTTATATTTGCGGAAGCGGTATTCATATCTTCGCTAATAATTTTAAAATATTTAAGCTCGAATAAATTAATATAATCGCCCAAAACTCTGCGAATTTTAAGAGCGAGAGAGCTTTCCGCGCCTTCAAACTGATAGCCCTTATGTTCTTGCTCTTTGAGTTTCTCCATGATTTTAACCATTTCAGCGGAATCGCGTGCAAGCTCCGGATGGATTTTCTGAACTTTTTTATAAAGAGTGCTGCGCCCTGCTACTTCGCTGGTAAGGCTTCGGCGAGAATTTCCGACCGCTTCGGGGTTAATATGCTCGAAGGATTCGGGGTTTTTCGCCACTGCATCAATGTGCATACCGCCCTTGTGCGCAAAGGCAGTTTGCCCAACATAAGCGGCGCGTTTATTCAATGAAATGTTGGCGACTTCCGAAATAAAACGCGCTGCCTGAGTAAGATTTTGAATTGCATCAGAAAAGATGCAATCGTAACCCCTTTTTAGTTGTAGTCCGGGGATGATTGCCGAAAGATTAGCGTTTCCACAGCGTTCGCCAAAACCGGTGAAAGTACCTTGCACTTGGGTCGCGCCGGCTTCAATCGCCATAATGGAATTAGCGACTGCCATTTCGCAGTCATTATGGGTGTGAATGCCTATGGGAACAGAAAATTCCGCAACTACTTTTTGCACAATTTCAAAAATTTCGTCGGGGAAGCACCCGCCGTTTGTATCACAAAGAACAAGCGCGTCTGCGCCGCCATCTTGCGCCGCCTTTAATGAGGCGAGGGCATAGGATGGATTTTTTTTATATCCGTCAAAGAAATGTTCTGCATCGAACATTACTTCATCTAATTTGCTTTTCAAAAATGAAATGGTATCACGAATCATTTCAAGATTTTCGTCCAAGGTCGCGTTCAAAATATCGGTTACATGAAAGTCCCAGCTTTTCCCAAAAATACACGCGGCACTCGCGCCCGATTCCAAAAGCGCGTTTACATTCGCGTCGTCCTTGGCAAGAATTCCCTTGCGCCTCGTACTGCCAAAGGCAATAAGTTTCGCATGTTTCAAAATCTCGCCGCCATCAATAAAGTGTCTAAAAAAAGCCAAGTCTTTTGGGTTAGAGCCGGGATTTCCCGCCTCAATATAGTCCACACCCAGCGAATCAAGGTACTGAGCGATTTTAATTTTGTCGGTAACAGAAAAAGAAATCCCTTCCGCTTGGGCACCATCGCGCAAGGTTGAATCAAAGATAGTTATTTTTTTAGGCAAAAAATCAGCCCCCATTTACTGTAGCTTACAAAAACTCTTCGTATTTATATACTTTTTTACGAAAAAATGCAAGTTTAGCGTTTTTCACAATGTATAAAATTCCATAAAAAGTCCAACCTAATTAAAAATTGAGCAAAGGAATGATTATAAAATGAAAACATTTAAAGCAATTATATTTGCATTCGTGCTTGTCGCGTTTAGCGTACCTGTATTAGCGGAAATTCCGACAATCTCCATTGACGCAAAAGCAAGCTTGCTAATGGAAGCAGAAACAGGAAAAATTTTGCACGAACATAATGCCCATGAAAAACTAGCTCCCGCAAGCGTAACAAAAGTAATGACAATGCTGTTAATTTACGAAGCTCTTGACCAAGAGCGCATCAAGTGGGACGACATTGTAACCACTAGTGCGCACGCGGCATCCATGGGCGGCTCGCAGATTTTTTTAGAGCAAGAAGAACGACAAAGTGTTCGCGATTTAACCAAGGCAATTGTAATTGCATCGGCAAACGACGCGGCGGTTGCAATGGCAGAATTTATCGCGGGAAGCGAAGAGGCATTCGTCACACAAATGAACGCAAAAGCCCGCGCACTGGGCATGGAGAACACAAATTTCGTGAATTCTTGCGGGCTGGACGCAGAAGGTCACATGACTACAGCCCACGATATCGCGCTAATGTCGCGTGAATTAATTTTAAAATATCCCGATGTTTTCGACTACACAAAGACCCGCCTTGATAAAATAACCCACAAGACGGCTCGCGGCGAAGAAGAATTCGGGCTAACAAATACAAATCGGCTAATCCGCAGTTATTCAGGTGCGACGGGGCTTAAAACAGGTTCAACCTCACAAGCTATGTACTGTATTTCGGCAACCGCTGAAAAAGAAGGTATGCAGTTAATCGCCGTAGTTCTAGCCGCGCCCGACCCGGTAATCCGCTTTGACGGCGCGATGAAAATGTTTGACTACGGTTATGCAAATTACGCACTAATCGCCAAAGAAGACGAAGGCACGCCCATGGGCGAAATCAGAATCTACAAGGGCGCGTTAGAATCATCCCCCGTCGTAATAAAGGAACAAGTGAACATGGTAGCCCCAAAAGGCAAGCACATTGTCTTGGACGGCGAGGTACAAATAATCGAATCGCTTGATGCTCCGGTTTCCCAAGGCCACGCAGCAGGCGAAGTAATTTACACATGGGAAGGCGCGGAGGTTGGAAGAAGCCAGTTGATAGTTCCTGAAGATATTGAAAAAGCTTCCGTTTGGATTATCATGGAGAGACTTTTTAGAGATTGGATTTTTTGATGATATGTTTATATTTCGGGGATTTCCAATGAAATTCTGCCAAGTTTTCCGCCGCGAAACTCGTCAAGCACAGTAATTGCTGCACGCTCTATGTCTATGATGCCACCCTTCATTTTAAAACCGCGAGAAGCACCTATTTCTTCAAGTAATTTCAGCATATCGCCGAATTCGGTTGAAATTTTATAACGATTTTCTAAAATAGCAGGATTTATCGAAATAAAAATTTCCAGCAAATGCGTAACAAGCGTGATTTTATCAAAAACATTATCCGATACAGCCCCTGTACAAGCTAATTTTATTCCAACTAAAGGGTCATCAAATTTTGGCCAAAGCACCCCCGGCGTATCCATTAAATCAAACTCGCCGCCCACTTTTATCCACTGCCGCCCACGAGTAACGCCCGGACGGTCTTCTACAATAGCACCTGCACGCCCGGAAAGCTGGTTTATAAATGTAGATTTGCCTACATTTGGGATGCCAACAATCATTGCGCGAATAGGCGCGTTAATTCTACCGCGCTTTTTTTGCTGCTCAATTTTCGGACGCATTATTTTTTTTACTAAAGCGGTAAGTTTTCCTGTACCGCTCTTTTTTTTGTCATTATCCTTCGCGTTTACAGCCAGCGCGTAAAAATCTTGTTTTTGAAAAAATTCTTCCCACATTTTTGTGGTTTCTTCGTCTGCCAAATCCGCTTTATTTAACACAAGCACCCGCTTTTTGTCCTTTGCGAGTGCGTCAATATCGGGGTTTCTGCTGGAAAGGGGAACACGAGCATCCAGAATTTCTATAACAATGTCGATTATTCCCATTTGGGTGGCAAGCATACGCTTTGCCTTTGTCATATGCCCGGGATACCACTGGATATTGGTCAAATCGGGCATTTAATTCACCCGCCCCACCCTAGAAATAGGCCAAATTCTTAACGATGCCCTGCCCACCATGTCGCGGGCGTAAATTGTCCCTACGCTGGACGCACGGCTGTCTTGACTGCCGTTTCTGTTATCACCTAGCACAAAAAAATGATTGTCTTCAATAGTAATGGGGAAACTAACGTCGCCTAGAACTATCGTAGGCGCGGCAGAAAATTCATCATCAAGCAGCTCATCGTTAATCCAAAAAAAACCGTCAACAAGGTCAACAGTATCTCCGGGTACAGCAACAACCCGTTTGATATAATGCTCAGACGGGTTTTCATTAAAAGGAAATGCCACTATATCCCCTGCACCGGGAGACGAAATAAGATACACAAACCTATTAAGCACAACCATATCGCCATGCTCTAGGGTGGGAGTCATAGAGTTTCCGTCTACATGTGCGGTTCTAAAGACAAAATTTCGTATAACAAAGAACAGCAGAACCGCAAGCCCCAGAGAAACCAGCCAGTCTGCCACCCCTCGCCAAAAAGAATTTTTCATTATGCCTTTTTAGCTTTTGTATAAATAGCTTCTTTAACTTTAGCGGCTTTACCGATTCTGTCGCGCAAGTAAAACAGTTTGGCACGGCGCACAATACCGCGACGAACTACTTCCACTCTGTCAACACGCGGCGAATGAAGCGGCCATGTTTTTTCCACGCCAATTCCACCCGAAAGTCTTCTTACGGTAAAAGTTTCGCGATGCCCGCCATTTTGACGCTTTAATACAACGCCTTCAAATACCTGAATTCTTTCCTTCGCACCCTCAACAATTTTTGCGTGAACGCGAACAGTATCGCCTACGCTAAATTCGGGTACTTCTGCTTTCAACTGTGATGTTTCGATTTCTTTTATTGCTTTATGCATTTTTTAGTTCCTCCATGACAAAAATTACAATGCTCCGACCATTATACATACCATAGACATTGTCGTCAAATTTTGTCTGAAGACAAAATAGGCGACCAATACTACCCTGCCTTAGAATATTTTGAAATATTAAGCAGTACCCCTGCGAGTGCCATACTTACGAGAAGTGAAGTTCCGCCATAGCTGATGAAAGGCAAAGTAACGCCGGTATTCGGAATAGTGTTTGTAACAACGGCGACATTTATTATTGCTTGGAAAGCGATTGCGAAAACAATGCCGATTGCAAGCATGGAGCTGAAGGTATCGGGGGCTTTCATAGCGACGATAACGCCGCGCCAAACGAGGACGGCGAAAAGCAGTAAAATCAGCCCGGAACCGAAGAAGCCCAGTTCTTCGACAACGATGGCGAAAATCATATCGTTTTGCGGCTCAGGAATAAAAGAGGCTTGGCGGCTTTGCCCGATTCCCAGACCAAACCAGCCTCCCGTTGCTACGGCATAGAGTGACTGAATCGGCTGGAAACCGACACCCAGCGGGTCTGACCAAGGGTCAAGCCACGCGGTAAGACGCGCTCCGCGGAAACCAATACCTGTGTAGGCACTAATGACAAGATATGTAACAACAACGCCAACGCCCGCTGTTCCGAATACGAAAAAGCGCAAAATATAGGGGCTGGCAATAAAAATCATACCGAAGCCAATGGCAGCGATAATAAGGGCAGAGCTAAATCCGCCGGGGATAAGAACCAAGCCAACGATAATACCTACTGCGCCGCAGTAAATAAAGAAGTTAGACCAAGTTTTAAGCGCGTCGGGGTATTTGTCAACAAGGTGGGCAATCATGAATATAATGGAAGCTTTAGCAACCTCTGAGGGTTGGAAAGCACCGATAACTGGAATTGCAATCCAGCGCGCCGCACCACCTACAACCGCACCGCCAACAATAACGGTAATCAAAAACGCAATAGAAGCGATATATAAAATCCATACGAATTTACGGAAAATATCTACGTGAATGCGTGAAATAATGTTCATAGCAATAAAACCCGCTACGGCAAACATGCCGTTTCTTCTTAGAAAGTGGAAGGCATCATTGTTAAAAACCGCACGATTTGCCGCCGATTCGTAACTTGCGGAAAATACCATTACAACGCCGATTAGCACTAAAATAGTTACGACCACATAAATGGTGTAATCGGCATTTCCTACAAGAACGTCCAGTTTTTGGCGTGGTCTTAAATCGCGGCTTATATATTTTGGGCGTGCATAGGCCTGTTCATAATGCTCTTCATAGTCTTCGTAATCATAATCGCGTTTTGGTGCTGCGCCGTAACGGCTCATATGCTATGCCCCTTCCTTTATGAATTTTTTGAACATATCGCCGCGTTCTTCAAAGTTTTTGAACATATCGAAGCTTGCGCAAGCAGGTGAAAAAAGAACTGTATCGCCTGATTTTGCAAGTTCCCCTGCGCGGGAAACGGCTTTTTGTAAAGAATCTGCTTTTTCGTATGAAGAAAAATTTATATCATCGCAGATTTTTGAAATTTGATTTGCGGTTTGACCGATTAAAATTAAGTGTTTCACCTTCGCGCCGAACATTTTTACCCATGGAGTGAAGTCTGTGTTTTTGTCATAACCGCCGCCGATTAAAATGACCGGGCGGTCGAAAGTTTCCAGAGCTTTCATGGACGCGTCTGTGTTTGTTGCTTTAGAATCGTTGTAGTAATCTACGCCATTTATTTTTTCTACAAATTCTAAACGATGGGGAACGCCGCTAAAATTTCGTAAAACCATAGCGATTTTGTCAAGCGAGACCCCTGCCGCTAGAGAAATCGCCGTAGCCGCAAGAGCATTTTCCGTCATGACCTTCGTTTCCGAAATTTTTAAAATTGCATTTCCTTCCGAAAAGATTTCGCCATTTTTAAGGTAGACGCTGTTTGGGAGGCTTTCAAGCTCTTCGCAGGTGCTGAAATACACAATTTTGCCACGAGGATTTAACCTTTTCGTAATACAATTGTCATAGTTTAACACAGAAATTTCATTTTCGCCATTATTTTCAAAAATTCTACTTTTTGCGGCAATATAATTTTCCATTGTATGGTGTCGGTCAAGGTGGTCTTCTGTGATATTCAAAATTGCGTTTATCTTTGGCTTAAACGCCGAAACGGTTTCTAATTGGAAGCTTGAAATTTCTGCAACTACGATGTTTTCTTCCGAAAGATTATTTACAAGCGAGGTTAGCGGAATGCCGATATTCCCCGCAATCACTGTTCCTGCGTTATGAAGTTTTAAAATTTCGCCCACCAAAGTTGTTACCGTGGTTTTTCCATTAGTCCCTGTAATCGCGACCATTGGGCAGGGGCATAGCCTATATGCAAGCTCTGCTTCGCCCCACACCGGGATGCACATTGCTTTCGCCTTTTCTACGAAGGGTGCGTAAACGCTTATTCCCGGGCTGATTATTATTAGTTCAAATTCATCCAAAAAATTATCGGGGGCTTCGCCAAGCCTTACTTCGATTCCGTTTTCGGCAGGGCTGTATTCCCAGTCAATTTCTTTTTTTAAGTCATTGGCACATACTTTTGCACCAATCCGGCTCAAAACCAGTGCCGCCGCTTGACCGCTTCGCGCCATTCCGCATACGAGGATTTTTTTATTGGAAAATTTCATAAGACCCACCTTTTTATAAGCCTAAAAGGGCGAGGTAGCCTAAAAGGCACGCCATTGCAGTTACGATGTAGAAAAATGCCACAACTTTCGTTTCGGGCCATCCCGAGAGTTCAAATGAGTGGTGAATGGGGGCCATTTTGAAAAAGCGTTTGCGCGTTAGTTTAAAATATCCGACTTGGATAATGACGGATGCGGATTCTGCTACATAGACGATGGCGACGATTAGGAGAAACAGGGGCATGTTAAGCATGAGCGCGACAGCCGCGACGAAGCCCCCCAAAGCGAGCGAGCCTGTATCACCCATGAAAACTCTGGCGGGGTGGGAGTTGAAAAGCAAGAAGCCCAGAAGCGAACCCACTGCCGCGCCTGTTACGGGAAGGACGGGAGAGGCGAGTATCCAAGCGGAAAACATGAAAAATACGGCGATTAGGGCAGTAACGCCCGCCGCCAGCCCATCCAGACCGTCGGTAAGATTCGCGCCGTTTGTCGCGCTCAGAAAGACCAGACACGCAAAGGCGGGAAAGAGGAAGCCAACATCGAAGCTCATTTCGGGGAAAAATGGAATTAGAATTTCTGTAGAATAGCCCGGCAGAGTTCGCCAGAAAAGTACAAAGCCCACAGAGACGGCAATTTGCGCCGAAAATTTTTGCCATGCTCTAAGCCCAAGATTGCGTTTTTTCACGATTTTAATAAAGTCGTCTAAAAATCCGATTAACCCGAAGGCGAGCGTGACACCAACAATCGCCATAGCTTGCGGATTATCCCGCATAAAAATAAGCGCGGCTAGCAAAAAACTAATGATAATCATAATGCCGCCCATGGTTGGAGTGCCCGATTTATGCTGATGCCCGGCAGGGCCGTCGCTACGAATATACTGTCCGAATTTCAGCTTAATAAGCGACGGAATCATCATCGGGCATAGCACGATATTTGCGATAAATGCGATTAATACCGCGTAGACTGCGGCGTTTATAGAGATGTCCATTAGAATTACTCCTTGGATTTCAGTATTTTAACAATCAGTTCAAATGCCATGCCGCGAGAGGCTTTTGCCAGCACCATGTCGTGGGATTGCAAAATGTCGAATATTTTGGGGTAAAAATCCTCCAAAGATTTAAAATACAGAGAATTTTCATTATTAAAACCCTCATATATACTGCGCGAAAGTTCCCCTATGGCAATGAGCAGGTCGATACCCTCTTCCGCCGCAAATTCGCCTACTTCAAAGTGGCGGGCTTCGGCTACATGTCCAAGCTCGTTCATATCGCCCAAAATTGCAACACGGCGGCGGTGCTTGTTTTCGGGGGTTTTTCGGCATAGAACTTTTATTGCTTCCAGCATTGATGCGGGGTTTGCGTTGTAAACATCGTCGATTACGGTCATGTTTGCGGTTTCAAAAATATTTAGGCGACCTTCGGGTGGCGTGAAATTTGCAAACGCATTTGTGATTTGCAAAGGAGAAACGCCCATTTCCAGCCCCACAACACTTGCAAGCAAAGCGTTCATAACCATATGCGCGCCCGGAATCGGCACATTTATGTGAACTTCTTCGCCGCGCCAATTGAATATGCATCGGGTTTCTTGAAAGCCGATAGGTTCTGCTTTGATGATATTTTGGCTGCTTGGGAAAAACTTGTGCGTAACATTTGAAATTTTTTCAGCAGCGATTTTCCCCGTTAGAAGCAGGTCGTCGCCATTGAAGATTATTTTGCCGCCTTGTCTTAGTCCGTCGATTATTTCCAATTTCGCGTGCAGAATTCCTTCGCGATTTGCAAAATTTTCGATATGCGCATCGCCTATATGGGTGATTACGGCGATATCAGGCTCGCCAACAAGGCTTAATTCGTGAATTTCGTTTGCATGGTTCATGCCCATTTCCAAAACCAAAACTTCGTCGCCTTTTTCCAGCCGGAAAATCGACAGCGGCATTCCGATGTCATTATTGAAATTCTTTATCGTGCGTTTTGTTTTGTATTTTTGCGAAAGGATGTCTGCGACCATGTCTTTTGTCGTTGTTTTTCCCGCGCTTCCCGTTATGGCGATTACTTTTACATCGTGCATTCGGCGGTAAAAATCCGCCAAATCCATCAATGCCCGCCGCGTGGAGCTTACATATATTAGCGGAATGTCCATGTCGGTTGGTGTGTTTTGACGCTCTGTTAGTGCGCAAATCGCGCCGTTTTCCGCGGCTTGAAAAATATAGTCGTGCGCATCAAAATTTTCGCCAACCAGCGGAATAAATAACGAACCTGCTTTAATCGTGCGCGTATCGGTAGAAATGCTTGTAACCCGCGCCGAAAGGTCAGCTTCGTTCAAAACTCTGCCGCCGCAAGCATTAATTATTTCCTGAATTTTAAGCCTCATTTAAAACCTCCGAAGCCACCTCAAAATCATCGAAATGATGCTTCTTGGTGCCTATAATTTGATAGTCTTCGTGGCCTTTTCCCGCAATAATCAGCGCGTCTTCGGGATTTAATAAATTTATACCCGCAAAAATTGCGTCTCGGCGATTTTCATGAATTTCATAGGGCGTATCGGCAACTCCTTCTTTAATCTGTGCGATGATTTCAAGGGGATTCTCTGTGCGCGGATTGTCGGATGTTAAAATTACGTGGTCGGAAAGTTCGGCGGCGATTTTTCCCATAATCGGACGCTTGGTTTTATCGCGGTCGCCGCCACAGCCGAATAATGTTATTATGCGTCCTTTTGTACATTCGCGGACAGCTTTTATTATATTTTCAAGCCCATCGGGGGAATGCGCGTAATCGACAAGAACGTTTAAGCCGCGCCTATTCGGGACAGATTGGATTCTGCCCGGAACGCCTGTTAAGCCCAGATTAAAGGCTTTCTGAATGTCGTCAAGTAAAATACCCAATGCCTTCGCCGTGCCTATTGCCGCAAGGGAATTGTAGATATTAAACCGTCCCTTATTTGCTAAAACAAATCTGCGAAGCCCATTTTTAATCTCCAAGTCAAAAATGGTATTTTCACAGTATTCAATATGTAGTGCTTTAAGGTCTGCCGAATTTTCGATTCCATAGGTGCAAAAGGGGTTTTCGCCCAAAAAGTTCAGCATTGTTTGAGAAGATTCGTCGTCAGAATTAACCACGCCAAAGCGACTTTGCGCAAAAAGCTGTGCTTTCGCCTCGCGATAATTTTCCATAGTTCCGTGAAAATCCAGATGGTCTTGGGTCAAATTTGTAAATACCCCCACATCGAAAACAAGCCCTTCCATTTTGAAAAGGGCAAGCGCGTGGGAAGAAACCTCCATTACTACATCCTGAACCCCAAGTTCCAGCATTTGTGCAAAAATCTTGTGAAGCTCCGGCGGGTCCGGCGTTGTAGATGTTGCAAACTCAATATCCAGCAGTTTTCCGCACGCAGATATCCCAACCGTTCCGATTAAGCCTGTTTTCCTGCCGCAATTTCGCAAAAGCTCTTCTATAAAATATGTCGTCGTTGTCTTTCCGTTCGTCCCGGTAACGCCAATCAGCCGCATTTTCTCAGCCGGATTTCCATGAAAATTAGCCGCGATAAATGCCATTGCTCGGCGCGTGTTTTTCACGCTAATCACGCCGATGTAAGGCGGAATTTCCCCCGTAAAATCATCCTCGATAAGAACCGCCGCCGCCCCTGCATTAACCGCTTGCGTTATAAATTTATGCCCGTCAAAATCCAGCCCGCGCAGACATATAAATAACGCACCCGCTGTCACAATCCGCGAATCATGAACCACCGCAGTAATCTCTCCCGAAAATTCCCGCAATACATTATACGAAATATTTTTAAGTAAAAGGTCAAGCTTCAAGCCGCTCAACTCCAAAATAGTTTATTGTAGTTTATTATTTCCACTTTTTATATCATATTAAACTACATTCGGCTATATGCAAAAGAACGCCTTACAATATTTTCGGTACATCTCTCGTGCTGTGAATAACGCGATACATGCTGACAATTTTAGCATCTTCATCTACGGTGTAGAAGCAAAAAAACTGATATGGCAATGGCATTATTCTATATTCATTGTCATTAACTTTGTACACGTTTTCTCTCCTTACGTCGCTTTGCTGCATTGGTCATTATTTCTTCATGAGACAGCCATTTAGTTGTTGGGTCGGCGGCTTCACGCTCGGCTTCTTCAAGTGCCATGCGAACACGCTCATGGTCTAAGCCGTGATAATAAGCACGCCCTGTACGAATGTTGAAAGGTATGCATTCTTCCCGCTCAACCGTTTTCAAAAAAAGGGTAATAGCAGTGGTCATATCCATACCCATCTCATTAAATACCCGCTGCGTATTTTGTTTTAATCTTTCTATACATAGCTTTGAAAATTATGTTATCCTGTGTTTAGGTGCATATGATGAAAGAACTTTCTCAACTACAAAAAATAGAGCGAAGCATACACAAAAAATTCCGAAGAGAATTATGGCGGAAATTTGTGGAGGGCGTTCAGCGATACGAACTGATTTCGACCGGTGACAGAATCGCGGTATGCGTATCAGGCGGCAAGGATTCCATGCTTATGGCAAAGCTGATGCAGCAGCTTCAAAGGCATAGCGAGGTTTCATTTGAGCTGGTTTTTTTGGTAATGAATCCGGGATATAATGAAATTAATTTTCAGAAAGTTGTTGCCTGTGCAACATTATTAGGAATTCCGATTGAAGTATACAATTCGGATATTTTTGAAATTGTAACTAAAACAGACCGCTCGCCGTGCTATCTTTGCGCGAGAATGCGACGCGGTTTTTTGTATGCAACGGCGCAGAAGATTGGGTGTAACAAAATCGCGCTTGGGCATCATATGAGCGACGTTGTAGAAACCACGCTAATGGGAATGCTTTATGGCGCGCAGTATCAGGTGATGATGCCCAAGCTTCGCAGTAAAAATTTCGCAGGAATGGAACTGATTCGCCCGATGTACTGTATCGGCGAAGACGCGATTTTGGCATGGAAGCGTTACAATGGGCTGTCTTTTATACAATGCGCTTGCCCGCTTGCGGAAAACTGCAATATATTTGACGCAAACGGCGGAACATCTACGCGGCTCGTGGTAAAGAATTTGCTTGCAAATTTGAAAAAAGAAAATAAGGATGTAGAAAAAAGTGTTTTCCAGAGTCTGCAAATGGTTAACCTAGACACATCTATCGGATACAAATTAAAGGGAGTAGAGCATAGTTTTTTGGATGATTATTAAGGAGCATTTATGCGAGTAGCGGGCGTAATAGTAGAATTTAATCCGTTTCACAACGGACACAGCGAGCATTTGGAAGAAACGAAAAAAATCACCGGCTGTGAAAAAATTGTTGCTGTAATGAGCGGAAATTTTGTACAGCGCGGAGAGCCTGCGATTTGCGATAAATGGCGGCGCGTCAGAATGGCACTCAATTCGGGTGTGGATATAGTTGTAGAAATTCCGGTTCCGTATGTGATAAGCGGGGCAGATTATTTTGCGCGGGCAGGGGTGCAGTTGCTTGCGGCGATGGGAGTAGACGCGATATCTTTTGGCAGTGAGTCGGGGGACATTGATGCAATTGTGAAAGCGGGTCATCTTCTCGCGGACGAACCGCCTATGTATAAAGAAGCTTTACGCATGGGGTTAGATTCGGGGCTTTCCTTTGCGGCGGCAAGGGGCGCAGCACTGGAAGCTTGCCTTGGCGAAACGCCCGACCTGTTTACCAAGCCGAATAACGGACTCGCGATGGAATATTGCAAGGCACTTCGTCTAATAAAAAGCAATATAGAAATTTTTACAACGCACAGGCAAAGCGGCGGAGCTTCTGCCACAAAAATTCGGCGAGCGGTTCACGCAGGTGAAGCATTGCAAAATATGCCCGATTCCGCATTAAATATTCTCGAAGAAGCACGGCAAAAAGGAGAAATTGCAAGTCTCGACGATTACAGCGAAATTTTTCGCTTCTTATTATATAGCCGAGATTTTGTTTTGGGCGAAGGGCTGGAGAATAGATTTCGCAAATTCTGTGGCGATTTTTCAAAAATTTCCGATTTGCTGAACGCTGTAAAAACCAAGCGATACACCCACACGCGCTTACAGCGTGCCGCTCTTGGCGTGATTCTCGGCATTGGCGCAGACGAAATGGCGTTTTTTGAAAAGCACGGCGGGGTTCAATATGTTCGCGTACTCGGCTTCCGAAAAGAAAGCGAAAACCTCCTCGGCGAAATCACAAAAAAAGCCACGCTCCCGGTAATAACCCACGGCGCGGCAATAGACGATGTTTTGGTACAAAGCTTATTAACCAGCATAAATAGCGAAGCGGCGGCAAAAATGCTTGCTAAAGAACTGGAGGTCGGCGATATCTACAAATGCGCAACCGGTCTTCGCGGCGGCTATAGAAGCGAACGCGCCATAGGCATGATTGTTGTCGGTTAGCACCATCATTCTGAGCGAAATTCCCCAAAGTCGTTGCATTTAATGTCCTGTTTGAAGCAAATGACGTTGTATATTTTGCGATATCTGGCTATACTACCCTGTAGGAGGCGTAGCCTATGGAACGTACACACATGACGGAATTATATCGCTGGAAAAGCCGTGAAAGCCGCAAGCCTTTAATTATCCGCGGTGCAAGGCAGGTGGGCAAAACATGGCTGATGAAAGCATTTGCATCGGAAGCATATGAAAATGCCGTTTATGTTAATTTTGACAATAATCACCGCATGAAAGAATTATTTTCTGCCGACTTAAATACTAGCAGGATTATCATGGGGCTTGAATTATATGCAGGACACAAAATAGACCAGGCAAACACACTGCTTATTTTTGACGAGGTACAGGAAAGCCCGCAAGCTCTCGCCTCATTAAAATATTTTTGCGAGCAAGCTCCCGAGTACCATGTTATTTGTGCGTGCAGTCTGCTTGGAGTCGCGCTTCATCAGGGTACATCCTTTCTCGTTGGAAAGGTAGAGTTTTTGGATTTGTACCCTTTATCCTTTTCGGAATTTCTGCGGGCAATGGGAAAAGAGCAATTTTTTAAACTCCTTGCAATGGGCGATTTTCAGTTAATTACCACGTTTAAGCAGGATTACATTGATTTACTAAAGCAATACTGCTATGTAGGCGGAATGCCTGAAGTAGTTCTACATTTTCGGAAAACAAGGATTTTAACGAGGTCCGGCGAATTCAAGAGCAAATTTTGGATTCATACGAGCAGGATTTTTCAAAACACGCGCCCCATGATGTTGTCCCGCGCATCAGAATGCTATGGAACAGCATTCCCGCACAACTTACCAAAGAAAATAAGAAATTTATCTACGGCGTTATCAAAGATGGAGCAAGAGCAAAGGATTATGAGATGGCATTGCTATGGCTTGCGGATTGCGGCCTTGTACACAAGGTACACCGTGTCACGCTCCCTATGTTGCCTCTTAAAGCATACGAAGATTTAAAAGCCTTCAAATTATTTCTTGTGGATGTTGGGCTGTTGTCTTGCATGACACGGCTTAGGCAAAGTATCTTGCTTGACGGCAACGACCTTTTTCGGGAATTCAAAGGCGCGCTGACAGAGCAGTATGTACTTCAGCAATTAAAAACCATCAAGAAAATAAAAACATATTACTGGACAAATGACCGAAACAGCGCGGAAATCGACTTTTTACTTGATAATGGCAACGATGTTATCCCCTTGGAGGTTAAGGCCGAAATCAATTTACAGGCAAAAAGCCTAAAAGTGTTTAGGGATAAATATAGCCCGGCGATATCTATTCGTTCTTCCATGGCGAACTACAAAGAAGAGGCCGGGCTGTTAAATATTCCGCTGTATGCAATCGAGATTGTCGGTTAGAAATCAGATTTTTCATACATCACTTTTGAAACGAAGTATGAAATTACAAAAATGACTATCGATATAAAAAGTACAGATGCGGATACAATATAAACTGAAGCGTTTAACCATTCTGCAATAACGGGAACAAACACATTGATTAGCGAGGGGACTATAAATGCAACAAACCCGGTAATAGTGTGGGGCAAAATAAAACTAAGCAAGAATGCCAACCCGATTGCAAGCAAAGCCATTCCGTAAGAGTGAACGGAGGACGCAATGGCAGAAGAGAACCCATACATAAAAAAATCTTCGTGTATGACAGAGCTTATTGCAATCCCGGCAGTTAAAATTACAGCACCACATATGACAATAAAAATTACAGATAAATACTGCGCTTTCAATAAATAGCTTCTTTTTATGGGCATAGAAACCTGAAACCGTTCCCATCTGCCTTCATTGCCGCCCATACCACCCAATGCCTGTACGGGAAAATGAATCATGCAGAAAATAACGAACATATTATAAAGAATTTCCTCTTCCGTAGCCAAAAAGGCTAAGCCGATTACAACTATACCCGCAAGGCTGGTCAATAAAACATTCCTTGTTCTATAGTAAGTAAGTGTAAATAAACCCCTCATAGGATTATTTGTTTTCACTGATTTTGTCCCCTCTCACAAGCATAAGCATAATTTCCTCAATAGTGATATTGTCGATTACGACATCGGGATATTTTTTCTCGGTAGTTTTTTTGTTACGGACGAGCGCGTTAATTTGATAATCTTGTTTCTTGAACGCCATAATATCTTCTTTATCAACTTGTTCAAACTGAGCCGCCTTTAAACGCATAATGCCATAATTGTAAATCAAATCGTCCTTCGATTCGCTGAAAATAATTTTCCCATCATGGATAAATGTGATATAATCTGCGATTTTTTCAAGGTCGCTTGTTATGTGCGAAGACAGCAGAATAGATTTATTTTCATCCGTTACAAAGTCTAAAAATACATCAAGAATTTCGTCACGCACAATGGGGTCCAGCCCGCTGGTGGCTTCGTCCAGAACCAAAAGCCTTGGATTGTGAGAAAGTGCTACCGCTATAGAAAGCTTCATTGTCATGCCCCGCGAATACGCCTTGATGCTTTGTTTTTCGGGGAGTTTGAATTTTTTCAGATAATCCCTGAACAATTCATCATCCCACTTAGAATAAATATGTCGCATTGCCGATGCTATTTTCTTTGGTGTTAAATATACGGGAAAGCTGTTTGTGTCATACACAACGCCGATTTCATCACGAATATCTGTAGCAGAATCGTTCATTTCGCGACCGAAAATATTCACTTTCCCACTGTCTTTAATTAGCGTATTGAGAATACAGCCGATAGTTGTACTTTTTCCTGCGCCATTCTCGCCCACAAAACCCATTATTGTTCCGCTCGGAATCGAAAACGATACATCGTCTAAACGGAAATATGAATTATGATATGCCTTATTTAAGTCCTTAACTTCTAAAATCGCACCCATGGCTACCCATCCCCTTCATAAAATATTTTCAACATCTCAATAAGCACATCAATTGAAATGCTATACGTTCTGCCAATTTCAGCGGCCTGTTGCAAAAACTCCTCTGCCCTTCGTTGTTGCTCCTCTTGCACAAAATCCTTATTTCGCGCCGAAACAAAACTGCCGCGCCCAATGGTTGTCTCAATAAATCCATCACGTTGCAAGCTTTCATACGCCGCTTTAACGGTAATCATACTCACTCGTGTTGACTTTGCCAATGCCCTCATCGACGGAAGTGCTTCGCCGGTTTTTAACTCGCCACTCATAATCATTCCCTTAATTTGGGTACTGATTTGGTCGTAGATGGGTTTGTTCGTGTTAGTGCTTATTATTATATCCAGCGCGATTCCTCCCTTGCGGTTGATGTGTGTGTATGCCTCATATACACACTATACCATGATAGATAATGTTGTCAACCTAATATAAAAATTAAAATAACAAAAAAACCACGCTCTCGGTAATAACCCACGGCGTGGTAATAGATAATGTTTTGGTACGAAGCTTGCAAAGCGGCATAAATGGCGAAGATTGATGTACTGTAGAGTACAGCGATTCGCCTCAGTCATTAAAAACATCGTGCATATCGCGTCTGCCGTAAATAATTCTGAGGATGTTTACAATCTTGTTGCCGCCGTCACGTTCATCAATGGCGAAAAACATTAGGTAATTGCCGATTACAGCAAAGCGAAAACCCTTCGCGTTTAGTTTTTCATCGTGATACAGCGGGAACATATAAGGGTTTGCTTTGAGCCGTTCGATTTTCTCCGCTACATTGTTGTAAAACCGTTCGGCGGCTTGCGGGTTGAAAAGTTCTTCGCTGATATATTCAATAATTCCATCGAGGTCATCGTATGACTGCTCGGTATGCTTAACCCGAAAAGCCATATTTGTCCCTTATTTTCAACATGGCTGCATCAGCATCCATAACCCTGCCCTCATTAACTTGATTCATGCTTTCTTCAAGTATTGCGTACAAATCCTCGTTGCTTCGGACAATAACACGCTCCGGTGCCGCCGGCATTCTCAAATCAAAGGGCATACCTCCAACAATCGGAATTTGATAAAGAAGCATTGTCACAGCATCGGATATGGAAATACCCAGCTTGCTAAGTGTGTTTTCGGCGTTTAACTTTACCGTTTCATTAACCCGAATGTGCAAAGTTTCGTTTTTGGTCATCCGTATCACCTCGGTTGCAGTGTATCACATTTGTTACGCAAATCCCATGCAAAATTGATTCTTAGGAATTGTCCGAAAATAAGTTGACGATTTAGGCGCAGGATTTTTGCGCAAAAGCAAGGAAGCAAAAACCGCGCGCACCCATAGGTGCGTAAGGCTTTTTGCCGACGCAGTTATCGGGCAAAAAGACAAGTAAGATTGTAACTTTATTTCCTTACG
>JGI24703J35330_11748517_pt1 | contig 18359 bp, 14 predicted proteins | sample TergutNt197P1_FD_35330 | JGI IMG/M metagenome (IMG submission 35330) | reverse complement strand
ACGGCTGTTGCACAAGGCAACTACCGCACGGCTTGAAATCAAGAAATCCCACTGTTACGGGCTTTGCTACCCCTAATCGTGCAAAAAGAAAACCACCTTCGGACTTTATCCAAAGATGGTTTACTATTTGGCAAGTAAACCATCTTTGGATAAACTTGCACAGCCGTGTGATAATTGAAAAATTTCGATGCACAGTTTTTCAATTACCGCACGGCTTTGACTTTGTGCGAATGAAAACTGTGCGTTTTTCTTTTTAAACCATATAAAAACCACCAACTTCAGTTTCGTTTGTAATATTTTCACCTACGATTCCGTATATCGTTCTGCCGAAAACAGGAAGAGTGATTTTGTCGATGTAGTCTGGGATAAACAATCTGTCACCCGGTCTTCTAAACGCAAATTGCTGTGGAAGTATCAACTCGATAAACATTCTTCTTAGTGTGTCGTATGGCATTATATTCTGGGGTTTACTTTGGTATATGAATATCTCGGCGTTGTTTGGTATTTTATTGCAATACTGTCGAATAAACGGTGGCACAACAAAACAACTCTTATCGAATACGGTAAATTCAGTTTGATACTCATCTTCCAAAAAAGCATAGTTTCCCGGCAACCAAAACTTAGTTCTACTGTTATACTCTTCGCATAAAATCAACTTAGTTGTACGGCAACCATAATATTCTGAAATCCATTCATCAATCTTGCCGAATACAAGCGCAAGTTCAAAATCCTCCTCTGTTGGTGGAACGTAGCCGCGCTCAACCTTAAACGCCATCATTTTTACCAGTTCTAAAACAACTTGAGCGATTTCCGTGTCGCTGTAGAGATAGTTATTTAAATTTATCACCATCTCGATTAACGCTTCCTCTTCACCATCATTTACAACAAGCAGTGCGTTGTTTCTGTAAAACATAATCAAAAGGTCAGTTAAAGAGTTTCCCTCTACACTTTTGAGAATGTGCTGCACTAAAGTTAACGCACCGTCCACACTGAACGGCAAATGACATTCAATATAATTGCTCATATCAATATTTTTAATGCTATAGTCGTTTTGTGAGATTTTCCGTTGCGTCCATTCGTATTCGCCAAACGAAGGTGCAAAATATTCCGGCAAGGAGATAAAAACCGTGCCTTTTGCGTTGTCTACAATATCTGAAATTAAACCATTCTTTAATTTGCCTTCTTTTTCTAATGCGGAAACTCCAACTATGCCATAATAATCGGGTAACCCGTCAATGCGGTCGTCGCGTTCCCGAAATCCACGCATTATTTCGCTTTCAAGTTGATTTGGAAACGGAAATAATCTGCCTTTTTCCGCTGTGAATACGCTTTTTTCATTGGGAGTGTGTTTGAAAACAAGGCGTGTGCCTATGCAGGCAAAGAAAATTTGATGCTTTAATGTTCCTGCCATGTCCCACAAAAACGCACCATTTTGGGCATTAAGTCGAGATAATTGTGGCACATTAAGTTCAATCAATGCACTCATTCCATTTTCGTTGAATTTATCAACTATTCCTTTTGGCAATTGTTCGAGCAAGCCCTCGGGTGGAGTTTCCATCATTCGTTGCAATCGTTCGAGTTCACATTTTGGAAACACCCAAACACATCCCTCTGGCGCATTCTTATGTGTGTCGTTGTTCGACGCTGCAAAATAAGAAGCCGTTCGATAGTCTGTGGTGATGTCGACCAAATCGGTAGGGCAACCATAATGTTGCGCTATCGAAATAGCGTGGTCATCAATATTGTTTATTGCCTCGCTGATATATTTGTTGCTCACAAGCCATTCAATGGCCGACATAAAGATATTGTAGGCTTTTTTATATCGTTCTTTATCCACTCGATGTCTGTGTAGACTCGAAGTAACATCCCACAACTCGCATTGCCCTCTGAAAAAACAATCAGAAGTATCAAACTTGCCAAGAAAGTCCAGCAAGTCTTGGATGCAAGGAAATATAACGCTTTCGTATGGCTTTCTACGATAATCACATTGTGCTATTTCGGGTAAATTCACATCGAATTTTAGTTTTCCTGCCATAATAAAACTCCGTAAATTTATATTAATGCACTCACAAACTGGACTAAAACAGTAACAGCTGCTCCGAACTCTGCTGTGCCTTTAATTGCCTGCAAACCGGTCAAAGCTGTTTTTAAGAAACTTTTTCGTGGCTTGCTATGCTTGGATTCGCTTTCGATAACTTCAAGGTTTTCGTTAACTGCATTAATATCTTCAAGCGACATATTTGCCGAGATGGTTTTTCTGACATCTTCAAGCATTCTATGTAGTTTGTCAATGTCAACGCCATTATTTTGGGTAGCAGTTATCGCCGCTTCATCGAAAGCAGCATTTATCTGCGGATTGCCCCCGGTCACGGTGACCGAAAGCCGATTGTTATCTCTCGTCTTTTCACTCATTTCGCTACTCCTTATTATTTCGTCTATTTCATCAAGATAATGTCCACGGAGAGTTTCTACCCTCTCTATCTCACTTGATACCCCCGCGAGTTTATTTTCAAGTGTTATTTTCTTTCTGATTTTATTTTGGCAACTATCAGCTGCCGAATTTGAGTCGAATGGTTTGTCATAATTCTTTTCGTAGTTTTTTATCAAGTCTACAAACTTGTTAAGTTGCGAGCGTAATGGCTGCTCAAATTTTCCATAGGTCATATTTTGCACGCACTGGAGCAATTCGCTGTTGTTGTTTTCGTTCGCTTGTTGCATCAATTCTTCATATAATTTATAGATAATTTCAACGCCAGAAAAAGTTATCTCTTTGATTTCGGAGGCAATATTTTTTTGCCTGCCGGACAGGGTTGTAAATTCATTTTCTAAATCTGCAACGACTTTCAAGCGCGGCTCTATTTTGACAAAAATATTTTTGAAGTAATCGAAAATATCGTTTGCACGTCTACAGATGGGTACGATATGTTTTTCATTGCTGCGTAACGACACAAAAATCAAGCATGGTATTTCAGATTCTTGTATTCCAAAATATTCTTTGAGTTCCTCAACTGCCCGCGTTTGATTTCGGCGGATGCGGTCATAAGTTCTCTCGCGTTCGTCTTTTATGCTGTAGCGCAAATAATCCGTTAACTTGGTATCTTCATTCAAAAAAGAAACATAGTCGTTGTAAACGCCTGATGATTCAAAAGTGTCGAGAATCTTAGAATTCCACCGTTCTTCATGTGTACGATTTTCTTTTCCGGCAACCACAAACAAAATATGTTTGCCTGTAATGCAGTCAAGCGAAAGCCATGCACGATGTAAATTGCGATACAGCCCATCACGCTCCGCATCGTATGCCACGAGACTGACTACCCATTTGAAACCTGCACTTTTGGCCGCATTTAAACAACGTCTGTAATAGTCGGTTATTGGAATGTTTACAAAATTCATTTATCACACCTCATCTCATTACTTTTTGACCTGCTCTTACTCACCCCACCAAACCGTATCCCGTTCCAAATACGAAAACTCGGTGTGGCGTGTAATTTCTTTATCCGTCAGCAGCATATATTTCCACGGTTTTTTATTCGTCCCCGCGAAAAGTGTATTGACATTATGGCAATACTCCCGTGCCGCTTTTGCTTTCAACTTGACCTCGGTGTCATCCGTGCGGTTGCTCGCCTTGACTTCTGCAATGTAAATCGTGTCATCGGTCTCCACAACAAAGTCCGGCTGATACCGCCCGTTGCCGCCGTAGTAAATCTTGAACTGCTCTCGTGCCGGGCGTAGCCACTTTTGCACGTTGCCCGACCGTTCCAGTACGATTGCGAAAGTATGCTCATCGGTAGAGTCGAATTTATACGCTGTGTGGCAGGACTTTTCAAAGCCTCCCACCACCGTCTTTTTGATATACGCTGCCGCGATTGTTTTGGTGAACTTAACGATATCGTCCTCTTTGAACTTGGTGAGTTCTTGTTGCAAAATAGGCGTCGCTGCTTTGAGGAGTTTCACTTCATATTCCGGCGGGGACAGCGTAGAGTTTCTGTCCATCTGATCGGCGATTTGGCGAGCGATGTCTTTTTTGTATGCCGCCACGGTTTTTTCGAGTTCCTTCTCAGTCTTGCTGCGCCCGACAAATTCGAGAGCCTGTTCCGCCAATTTGTACAGTAAATCCTCGTATAGCCGAAACTTGATGTCCTCACGCAGTGCCAAAATTTCGCTGACAATCATGTTTTCCGGCGAATCGGGCAGTACAAGCGGAATGTCATCCTTAAGGAAATCCGTATCGCCTGTTTTCAAACTTTCGATGACGATTTCCTCTGTCGGCACTTTGAAATCAAACCAAAAGCCTGTGTCCAACTCAAAATCCTCGTAAACCTTGACTTGGCTGTTGACTTGAATAACCGCAATATCGGGAATGTCAATGCTATATTTCACCTTTTGCTCGATGAGTTCGGCGGTGGCGTAGTCGATGGCTGTGTCGATGTTCGATGAATCAAGGGTGATTTGTCCACCGACTTCTAATTTTTGACGTGCCTTTTCTTTGATGAGTTCCTTGACTTCCGGTCTGTCTAAATCCCGTGTGGTGATGATTTTTTGCACGGTTTTGGCTTGCGGTGAATCGGTCGGCACTTTCGGCGGAGCGGAGATGTCCGCGGGAAGTTCCACAAGCGGCACAGATACATTCTGCGATTCTTGCAACACTTCTTCAATTGCCTCGTCAACGGCTTTTGTGACCTCGATTTCCTCAGCAATTGCCTTGATTTTATCTTCACTGCGAGCGAACTTTTTCTTTTTCTCTTTTTGTTCGATAAAGTCTCTCGTGCGAGTGGAGGGCGTGTATTTTTCTTTTTCGCGCCCCAAATCTTCATCGTCCTCGATTACGATGATGTTGCCTTGTTTGATGATGGAACTTTCATCGTTGGCGGCGGCTATTATCTCTTCGAACTTGTCGTGAGCAACGATTGTTACACGGTCAACGGCAGGGTTGCCTGTCCGCTTGCCGTATGGCAGGCGCAATCCACGCCCGATGGTCTGTTCACGCAAAGTTAGTGATGCCGCCGTGCGGAGAGGGACTATCGTGTAGAGGTTGGTAACATCCCAACCTTCCTTTAACATATTGACGTGAACAACAATTTCAATTTTGTTATCCTCATGCTCCAATGTGAGGAGTTGCTGCACGACCTCGTCTTTTTCGCTGCCGGTCTTGTTGGAGTGCAACTCGATAACTTTGTCGGCATAATAGCCACCGTAAAAGTCGGATGACTGAATAAACTCCATCACCTCGGCGGCGTGAGCGGTGTCCTTGCAAACCACAAGCACAAAGGGTTTCACGACTTTCACGCCCTCGTTTTGGGCGTAGGTTTCCATCTCAGTTTTGGTATTGCGATGGATACGAATGCCATCGGTCAGCTTGATTTCGTCGATTTCGTGTGGGGCATACTTGCTCTTGTCAAAATTCTTACGGGTAGCAGCTGCAGGCTCTTTTACGAAACCATCGGTGATGGCGTGGGCAAGCGAATATTCATACACTACATTGCGGAACTTTTTCGGTCCCTTGCTCGTTTCGATTTGCGGCGTAGCGGTGAGTTCAAGCCCAAGCAGCGGGTTTAATTCGTTTATGACCGACATACCACGGTCGGCGCGGTAGTGATGGCTCTCGTCCATCAGCATGACCAAATCGTCAAGCCCCATCAAATAGTCAAAGTACGACTGCCCGATATATTCGGAAAGGCGCTTGACTTGCGGGACGTTGCCGCCACGAGTTTCGGCGTTGATTTTACCGATGTTGAAAATGTTAATCGAAACGCTTTGCTCGAACGCCGAGAGCTGGTGTGGATTGATTTCTTTATAATTATCGCCCGTGATGATTGTCGGCAGTTTTTGTGTAAAGAAATTAAGTCGCTTGAACACATATTTCTTAAAAGTGGGGTCCGAAAAATCCTTGATGAGTTTGTTGTAAACCGTCAAGTTCGGCGCGACAATGAAGTAATTCTTGATGCCGTGGTTGGTGTAGAGGTAGGCGATAAACGCCCCCATCAGCATGGTTTTACCCACGCCGGTTGCAAGCGCGAAAGTGATCGACGGAAAGTCCCGCTCGAACTCCTTGAATATCGGATATTTTTCGTGGATTTTACTTTCCAAGTCATCCGACCAGTTTGGAATTTGCATGATGCTGTCGAGGATTTCAAGACTGCGGAACTGAGGCGAACGGAGTCCCATGTGGTTATTGATTAAATCGGGCGTGTAGTTATTCGTCATCGCACTCATCCTCCCAATCCGTGACTTCCTGCATAATTACATTCAAGTCGTAGTTATCCTTGCCCCATTCGCAACGACCGAGCAGCATTCGCGGGATGGGTCGCACCGTGATGTTCTTGTGCCGCTTTACGCAAGCCATGTCGAAACTTTCGGCGCAGATGAGAAGATACTCATCTGCCCCAAGTCCCGTGGCGATGTTGTCGAGATATTTCGGCGAAATATAGCCGGTTGTCGTGAAGATATAATTGCGCTCGCCGCTGAAACCCTGCTTCCAAAACGGGTCACTAACCGGGGCGTATGTATAGCCCTCATGCTTTGCCATCGCCGCCGCAAGCATATCTTCGTTGTATTTATCGGAAATCATCAAATTGCCGCGCTTGCTTTTTTCAAGCAGCGTCGGTGCGAGTTCGTAAACTTTGAACCCACCGCCGCCTTGCCAGTTCACGGCTTTGGAAATCCCGCCTTGTTCGCCGTCAACCACAGCTTTCATGCGGGGGATGCAGTGGGTATACGCGTGGTCACCGAGTTCGATGCCAATCCAACGGCGATTCATTTTGTGAGCAACGGCAGCGGTCGTGCCGGAGCCTAAGAAACTATCGAGGACGAGGTCACCTTCGTTTGTTGCAAGGGTAAGGATGCGCTCGATGAGCCGCTCGGGTTTTGGGGTGGCGAATGGGTCTTTTTCAAAAAGTGCTTTGCTTTCTTTTCGTGATTCGTCATTGTGTCCGCAATCCTCATAAGACCAGTATGTGATTGGCACAACGCCGCCTTGTACTTCATTCAAATATCGTTTCAGTTGTGGCGCACCATCGCCTTTTTGACCAAAGAAAATCCTGCCATCTGTTATCCATTGTTCGACACGTTCTTTGCTTGTCATCCAACATCTGCCTTGTGGCGGATTGTATGAAACGCCAGTTTTTGGATTGGTGATGGGGTAATCATATGCGGCTGAATAAGTACGCACGGATAAATTGTCGCTCCTCCAACGCCCCATGCCGTCATTGCTATCGTATTTATAGAGGGAGTTTTGCTTTTCAGTCCGCGGTAAAAGGTTACGCTGAAAACTTGTGGTTTTTCTGTAAACGAGGATATAGTCCACAACTTTTGCAAATGTTTTTGAATCGTTTGTGGACGCATAATTTCTATGCCATGTTACGGTTGCTACAAAATTACTTCTACCAAAAACTTCATCGCAGAGCACTTTCAAATAGGCATATTCCTCATCATCAATGCTTATCCATATACTCCCATCCTCACTAAGCAACCGCCGTAGCAACTCAATTCTCGGTTTCATCAGCGACAGCCAAGTGGAGTGTTCGAGGTTGTCATCATAATGCTCGAACGCCGAACCCGTGTTGTACGGCGGGTCGATATACACGCATTTAACTTTTCCGGCGTACTCCAGTTCGAGGGCTTTCAAGGCGAGCAAGTTATCGCCGTGGATGAGCATATTGTCACCGGCACCGTAGGCGTGTTCCAGCTTTTCGATAAGGATTCGCGGCTCGGGGTTAATTTGCTCACCCTTGCCAATCCATGTAAGTTCGAGTTTTTGCATCATTTTTTTCCACCTTTTCTGAGTTTGTCTTTAATCACTTCACGCAACATATAAACGATTGCGGGAGGGGTTTCAATGCCCACTTTGACATAGTTTGGTTGGCTGTTGTTTGCGCCAACAATTTTCCCGCTGGATTTTGGTTGTTTGAGCGTTTGTATATCGTCACTGCTTAGATTTATGTTTCGCTTTGCTTTGAATGGTTTCTTTTTTTCTGTGCTATATATTTCAAAAACCAGGTCATATTCACCGGCAATTAAGTTTATCTCTTTGCTTTTTTCAACATCTAAAAAACTGACGTTAAGTAGCTGCGTCACTTTTTTCTTTAAGTAAAATGGATGAGGATATGAAAAAATATCCTTGGTCATATTTATATCTATTTTACCAAGATGTTTGTTTCCGCCGCCAGCGCCATAGCTTTCATAATATGTTGAATGAAAACCATCCCACTTTAGATTAAGCGTCACATCTTTGTTTTTCAAGATAACTTTCACATCAGTGACGATGGTATCAATGTTTTGAGATACTAATGTGAAAAACAACTTCATCACCATGCCGTTGGAAGAAAAATAGAAAAATCCATCTTCGTTCGGCAACATAATTACTTTATTCCTCACGCGTTTTATGAACGAGGATAACGCTTTGAATATGAGTGCTAATATAGATTGCACAAAAACGGCTACAGCAACAAAAGCCATTATTGCATTTGCGATATTATCATCGCTAATCAAACTCTCAATCCATTCTATCAATTATACCACCCTCCATTTTATACTGAAAATATGCGTGTCCCTCGTTTTGCAGGCGAGTTTGTTTTTTGTTTGCTGTATCAACGCATCCCGCTGCTCGTCAACCTTGCTCTGCTCTTCGAAAATCTTCATGTGTAGCGATTTTTTCTTTGCCTCAATTTCGGCGAGTTGCTCTTCCAGTTCAATCCGCCGTGGAAGCGCTACTCGTCGACTTCGCAATTCAGCATTGATTTGTTCGATTGCCTTGTCGTGAACACGGAGTTTGCGCTCGATTTTGAGTTTGATGTCGCTTGCCCATTTGCCGAGCTTCGCCGTTTCCTGCTCGAAGTAGCGTTCATTCGTAGCGGCAAGTTCGGCAAGCAATCGGGACTGTTCGGTTTGGTAGAGCGACTTTAGCTTGTCCGCCACGCCGTCGGGGTGGGAATGGTAGCCATCCTCTTTTTCGCCGGCAAGTTCAAACAGCCGTTTTGTTTGCGCCTGCGTGAGAACTGTGCCATCCTCGCAATATCCCGCGAATACAAGATGGTTTTCCCGTCGTCCGGGATAGATAACTTCGGTGTTGTATAGCGTGAGGAACCCCTCTTTGCCGACCAATGACTCCAAAATGCTGTGCTTGCCTACGGAATTGCTCAAGTCGAAAATCACGCTGCCCGACCGCCAAGCGTTATGCATATAGTCGAAAATCAGCGTTTGTGCAAGCGCACCCTTTAGGCGATATCGCCTGTCAAGTGGGGCAGTCTTGCTCATTTCATACTCGCCCCAAAGCCGCTTATAACCGTGCTTTGAGTTGTAAAAGGGGCTCTTTTTCCACACCGCCGTAATGTTGAATGTGCGGTTCTCATCGTCAAATTCAGCGTACTTTCCATCAAGCCTGTGCTTGGCAATCGCCCACAGCATATATTCGAATTTTTGCAAGAATATGGCGTTGTCATCGTGGTTGATTTTAAGTCGGCGGATGACCTCTTCATCGAAATTCTCAAGCAATTTTTGTTTGACACGGCTCATTTCTGCGTCAATTTCCGGCGCAAGGCTGTCGCGCAGTTCGGCGAAACTGTCCTCGATTTCCTTTGCCGTGCGGCATTGGCTGTAGATTTCGGCGATTCTCTTTTCAAAATCAAGTGCGTCAATATTGCCAAGGATGCTATCGGAAGCACCGAACACGCCTTCGAATAATTGAAACTTATCGCACAGCAACTCATAAACCCGCTTGTCCGCAAGGTTTTCACGGTTGAGGAAGTTAATCACGACCACATCATGTTTTTGCCCATAGCGGTGGCACCGCCCGATGCGCTGTTCAATCCGCTGCGGATTCCACGGCAGGTCGTAATTGATGACCATCGAGCAGAACTGAAGGTTCATACCCTCGGCTGCGGATTCGGTTGCGATGAGAATTTGCGTACCATCTTTGAATGTATCGAGGATTTCCGCCTGTTTTTTCGGCGTAAGTCCGCCGTGAAACAGCGTGAAGCTGTATTTTGTATCGGACAGCAATTCCGTAAGGTAGGCTTGTGTCCGTCTGCTTTCGGTAAAGATGACCGCCTTCTGCGGGGCTTTGAGTGCCTTTAGTTTTGCAAAGCCGAAATCCAATGCCGTGAGCAACGCCTCGCCTTTGGCGTTAGTCTTAATGCTCTGTGCAAGGTCCAGATAACCCTTCAACTCCTCGATTTCGGCGGATGGGAGTGTGCTTGCAAGTTCGGTTTCATAATCCGAAAGGCAAAGCCCATCGTCAAATTCGGCGGTTGCCTTGTTAATGAGATGTTCAAGTGTTCCCGCAATCGCAAATGTGGACGATGCGAGCAATTTCCACAGAATTATGCTGATGAGGGAGCGGTTTTTCATATCGCTTTGTTGCAAGTAGGCGCTGACTTTGTCGTACAATTCCTGCTCGGCAGCCGTCGGTGAAAACTCCTGTGTAATCGGTAGCCGCTCGGTATATTTTATGTATTCCACCACTTGCCGTCGGAGCGTTCGAGTGCAAAGCGACTTCATGCGGTCTGAGAGGTCATAAAACTCACGCTGATTTTCGGCGCGCATATTTGCAAACTGCGATTTGAAACTGTCGAGGTCACCGAATGTGTAGTCGTCGATGAACGACACCAAACCATATAGTTCCATCAGTGAATTTTGTAGCGGTGTTGCCGTCAGCATGATTTTATAACAGTCTCGCAACGCCTCTTTAATCGACCGTGCAATCACGTTGTCGGGCTTGTACACATTACGGAGCTTATGCGCCTCGTCAATCACGCAGATATCCCAATCAACCGCACGGATAAAGTTCGATTTTGCGTGTGCGAAATTATATGATGTGATGATAATGTCATCGAGCAAAAATGGATTCGACTGCGACTTTTCGAGTGTTTTGAAAACCTCGCCGTCCATGATTACGGACGAGAGGTAGAACTTTTCGGCAAGTTCAATCTGCCATTGTCGGCGCAAATTGGCGGGGACAATGATTAGAATTCGCCGTTTTTCCTCTGCCCACTTCTGTGCCAACACGATGCCTGCAACAATTGTTTTACCAAGACCAACCTCGTCCGCCTCGATAATTCCGCGACTGTACGGTGAGCGCAAAGCGAACAACGCCGCCTCGATTTGGTGTGGATTAAGGTCAACACGGCTGTCTTGCAGGGTTGCGGCAAGAGCAGCGATGGAGTTCTCGAAAGTGTGCCGCGTCAAAAGATAGGCGTAATACGTTGCGTGAAAATCGGTTATTTGCATTTCGGCACACTCTCCTTCCTCAATTTTTAATTATAAAATGGCATTTACTGCTCTTCGCCCGTATCGGCTACCAATTCCACGACATCGCCGATATCACATTCTAAATATTTGCAAATTTTTATCAAAGCGTCCATGCTGACCGTTTCGCCTTTGGAAAGTTTGGTCACAACACCCCACGAAACGCCAACCTCTTCTTTCAGGTCTTGCTTTTTCATGTCTTTATCAATTAGGATTTTCCAGAGTTTCTTGTAACTTACCGTCATCATTTCACCTCTCCGCTAACGCTTTTTTAAGAAGCTATCTGCTATTATATCATATCTTTCTCAAAAAAACAAGAGTTAATTCGCAATACTATGAGAATATTTGTTATTTTCTCTTGAATTATCGGTTAACTTGTTGTATAATAAAGAAGAGCGTGTGCCTATGCTGATGATTTTTTAATTTTCATAGGGGGATTACACGATTGCAGGAAGCCGCGCCTCCTTATTGGAGGGAGTGGTATGAAGTGGAAAAAGCGGTGGCGCAAGCCACCGAACATAAGAAAAATCAAATATATACATAAAAGTGTCGCAGTCCTCAAGGGGATTGCGGCACTTTTTTATTCGACAAATTTATATGTTTTAACCAATGCGGTCGTATTATTCGACGCTGTTTTAATTTCGCACACGGCTTACTCTGATAAGCCGTGTGCTTTTTTCTTATTTTTTGTAAAGGACAAGCCTATCCCGCGTTGTCGTTCGCCACCGTTTACTCCTTTTTTCGAGATTTTGAAATTTGAAAAAAGGAGTAAATCATTATGCCAAATTATCGTACTAAGAAAAACCACCGCACGACCTATGTTTACAAAAGCGCACACGGTGAAATCGTCGCAACGCTCCGTCCTGGCGTGGACGGTGTCACCGAAGCCCTCATCGCAAAACTCCACGCCGAGGATGATGCCGTCCACAACGCCGAAAAGCGCGACAGCTATCACGGCGTGTTCCATTACGAGGCAGAGACCATCAGCGAAGATGACAACAGGAGTATCGACCTTCCCGACAACAGCAGTAATCCCGAAAAACTGCTCATCGATGCATTGAACGCCGCCGAACGCACGGGCGCATTCAAAGCTGAGTGGGATGCTCTGTCGGACAAGCAGCGTGACCTTCTAATGAAAAAGTTACTCGGTCGTTCCAATGTGGACATTGCCGCTGAAGAGTGCTGCACCGAAGCGGCCATTCGCAACCGTCTCGCCAAGATTCAAAAGCGATTTAAAAAATTCATGAAATAAGGGGGTTCGAATTTACGCTTTTTATCGGGGTAAGGCAGAGGGGTAAGAAAGCCACCTCGGAAAGGAGCAAAATTATGGACCTCAAACACAAAATCCGTATCTGCGTGAGCCGTCACGGCGAATCATCCGAAATCGCAACAAGCGGTTCACGCACGATACGAAGCAGACTGCTCAATTTCCTGTTCGGTGAAAAGGTCGGCGTATTTGTCCTCACGCCGGGCAGGACGGTTGAGACAGTTGAAATCCACGAGGTGGCGGAAGGAGGTGACCCCGATGACACCGGACAAAGCCCTATCGCTGGCTAACGACATCGCTTGCACAATCACAACATTGCAGGCAATCGCAGACGAACTGATGACGGCGTACCCAAGCAGTGACTACCGTGAAGATGAACCGTCACACGAAGTCGCAACTCCAACCCCACCGAAAGCTATCACGCTTGAAGAAGTGCGAGCCGTTCTTGCAGAAAAGTCCCGCGACGGCCACACCGATGCAATCCGTGGACTGCTTGAAAAGCATGGTGCGACTAAACTTAGCGACATCGACCCCGGCAAATACAGTGAACTTTTGGCGGATGCGGAGGTGTTGGGAAATGGGTAAACACGCACTTCTCTCTGCATCGAGTTCAGAACGCTGGATGAACTGCCCGCCTTCCGCTCGACTGTGTGAGAACTACGAGGACAAAGGCAGCAACTACGCCGCTGAAGGAACAGATGCACACACTCTCTGCGAGTACAAATTGAAGTTGGCACTCGGCATCAAAGCGATAGACCCTACCGCCGAACTCACCTATTACGACAGCGAAATGGAAGAGTGTGCCACCGGCTACGCCGAACACATTCTTGAACTGTTGGCAGTTGTAAAGGAATCCTGCCCCGACCCGTTGGTGCTGACGGAGCAGCGTGTGGACTTCTCAAAATATGTCCCTGAAGGCTTCGGCACTTGCGACTGCATCATCGTGGCAGACGGCGAACTCATTATCTGCGACTACAAGCACGGTCGAGGCGTTCAAGTCGAGGTGGAAGGCAATTCACAAATGAGGTTGTATGCTCTTGGTGCGCTTGAGATGTTCGACGGCATCTACAACATTCAAACGGTCGACATGATTGTTTACCAACCACGGCGCGACAACATCTCGTCCGAAACGCTCACCAAAGAGGCTCTCTGTCAATGGGCTGACGAGGACTTGAAACCAGCCGCCGAACTTGCCTTTGACGGCAACGGCGAATTCAAGTGTGGGGATTGGTGCGTGTTCTGCAAAGCAAAGCACGACTGCCGAACCCGTGCCGAGTGCAACCTCGAACTGGCAAAGTACGACTTCCAACCACCGCCGTTCCTTGAAACCCACGAAATTGCGGACATTCTCGGCAGAGTTGACGAACTGGTCTCATGGGCGAGTGACATCAAGGAGTATGCCCTTGCCGAAGCCCTCAAGGGCGTGACATTCGACGGTTTCAAAGTAGTCGAGGGGCGTTCCAACAGGCGGTACACAGACGATGCGGCAGTAGCCGAAACCGTCACCCAAAACGGGCATGACCCATACGAACACAAACTCCTCGGCATTACAGCAATGGAAAAGTTGCTGACGAAAAAACGGTTTGCGGAACTCCTTGGCTCTCTGGTCGAAAAACCGCAAGGCAAACCCACGCTTGTGCCGGTTGGTGACAAGCGACAAGAACTATCAATCACATCGGCGGCGGACGATTTCGCCGACCAAGAAAATTAAAGGAGACTTATATTATGTCAAAACAAGTAAACACAGTAAACCCCACGAAGGTAATCACCGGCAAGTGCCGTGCGTCCTACGCAAACCTCAACGAGCCGAAGTCCATAAACGGAGGGAAGCCGAAATACTCGGTCAGCATCATCGTTCCGAAAACGGACACAGCCACCCTTGAGAAAATCAAGACCGCCATCCTTGCGGCCTACACCGAAGGCGAAGGCAAACTCAAGGGCAATGGCAAAACCGTGCCGCCACTTGCAACACTCAAAACCCCGCTCCGTGAAGGCGATTCTGAACGCCCCGATGACGAGGCATACGCAAACGCCTACTTCATCAACGCGAACAGCGACACCGCACCGGGGCTGGTCGACCGTGACCGCAACCCCATCATGGAACGCAGCGAGATTTACTCCGGCATTTATGCCCGTTTCTCAATCAACTTCTATGCGTTCAACACCAACGGAAATCGTGGCATCGCTTGCGGTCTGAACAATGTGCAGAAACTGTCGGACGGCGAATCCCTCGGCGGCAAGTCCCGTGCAGAGGACGATTTCTCAAGCGACTACTTCGACGAAGACTTCTTGTCATGAGAAATCTTTCGATAGACATCGAAACTTACAGTAGCGTAGACCTCGCCAAGAGCGGGGTTTACCGCTACTGTCAATCGCCCGACTTTGAAATCCTGCTGTTCGGCTATTCCGTTGATGGAGGTTCGGTACACATTATAGACCTAACCAAACAGCAGGAAGTCCCAACCGATATTCTCAATGCTCTCACCGATGACACCATTCAAAAGTGGGCGTGGAATGCCAACTTCGAGAGGGTGTGTCTTTCTCGTTGGCTCGGCATTGATGGTTACATCAACCCTCAATCGTGGCGTTGCTCTATGGTTTGGGCAGCAACCCTCGGCCTGCCACTCTCGCTTGAAGGCGCGGGAGCGGTGTTGGGGCTTGAAAAACAGAAGCAGGCTGAAGGCAAACGGCTGATTCGCAAGTTCTGCAGTCCACCGAAACCTATGCAGTTAACATTCGATGAGGATAGCGACTGGGAGCGATTCAAGGATTACAACCGCCGTGATGTAGAAGTCGAGATGGCGGCGAAAGCCAAACTTGCGAACTTCCCCGCGCCGGATGAGGTGTGGGAGCAGTACATCCTTGACCAACAAATCAACGACCGTGGCGTGGCGCTTGACATGACACTCGTCAAAAGTGCAATCGCCGCCGACAAACGCTCCCACAACGAACTGATGCAAAAAATGCAACAGTTGACCGACATTGACAACCCGAACTCGGTGACGCAAATGAAACAATGGCTCGCCGAAAATGGCATGGAAACCGACACTCTCGGCAAAAAGGTGGTTGCGGAACTGCTCAAAGACGCACCGGAACCGCTGGGACGGGTGCTGATGCTCCGTCAGCAGTTGGCGAAGTCGTCGGTCAAGAAATATCAAGCCATGCAAAACGCCGTCTGCTCCGATGGGCGGGCGCGTGGGATGTTCCAATTCTACGGCGCGATGCGAACCGGGCGTTGGGCGGGACGGCTCGTGCAGGTGCAGAACCTACCGCAGAACCATCTGCCCGACTTAGAAAACGCCCGCTCCCTTGTTCGCGGCGGTGACTTCGCTGCTCTCGAACTGCTCTATGAAAACATTCCCGAAGTGCTGTCCGAACTTATCCGCACGGCGTTTGTGCCACGGCAAGGCAAAAAGCTGATTGTGGCTGACTTTTCGGCGATTGAGGCACGAGTCATTGCGTGGATTGCAGGCGAAACATGGCGCAACGATGTGTTCGCTACCCACGGTAAAATCTATGAGGCGTCAGCAAGTCAGATGTTCAAAGTCCCGATTGAGGAAATCGGCAAAGGCTCACCGCTTCGGCAAAAAGGTAAAATTGCCGAACTGGCTCTCGGCTATGGCGGCTCGGTCGGTGCTTTGAAATCAATGGGTGCGCTTGATATGGGACTTGCAGAGAATGAACTGCGACCGCTGGTGAATGCGTGGCGGTCGGCGAATCCGAACATCGTCAAGTTTTGGTGGGATGTCGACCGTGCGGCGATTGCTGCGGTGCGGGATAAAACCACCACCGAGACTCACGGCATCACATTCACTTGCCAAAGCGGGATGCTGTTCATCACGCTCCCGTCGGGCAGACGGCTCGCCTATGTCAAACCGAAAATCGGTGTAAACGACTTCGGCTCGGACTGCGTGACCTACGAAGGTGTCGGCACTTCTAAGAAGTGGATGCGGATTGATTCTTACGGGCCCAAGTTTGTCGAAAACATCGTGCAGGCGGTCAGCCGTGACATTCTCGCTTTCGCTATGCAGAAGCTACGGGACTGCGAAATTGTGATGCACGTCCATGACGAAATTGTCATTGAAGCGGACGAGGACATGAGCCTTGATGCTATCTGCGAAACGATGAGCCAAATGCCCCCGTGGGCAGACGGGCTGAACATGAACGCCGATGGCTTTGAAACGAAATTTTATAGGAAGGATTAAATGCTATGAATAAATACAACGCAGAAGGCTACCCCGACCCGACCGCTTATAAAGCGTTGACGGCGGTGGCGAAAGCCGAAAAAGCGATGAAGTATAAACCCCTTGTGTACATCTGCTCACCCTTTGCGGGTGATACCGAACGCAACATCGAACGCGCAAGAGGCTACTGCCGATTTGCCGTCACCCGAAACTGTATCCCGCTCGCACCTCATCTGCACTACCCGCAATTTATGGATGATGACGATAAGGAACAGCGGGAACTCGGACTATTTTTCGCACTCGTGCTACTCGGCAAGTGCGATGAATTATGGGTATTCGGCGAGAAGGTGTCAAACGGCATGGCACGAGAAATTGCCAAAGCCGAAAAACGCGGAATGCCTATACGGCGTTTCAATTCAAGGTGTGAGGAGGTTTCGATTGATGGAACTTAAGATTGCTTACGGCGATAGCCGATTATCCAAACGGTGGATTAACAAGAAAATCACCTTTGACGAACTCTGCGAGCGATTCAAGACTACCCGCCGCACGACCGAGACTGTGGCGGAGTATAAGAAGTTCACCAAGACCCGGCGTGATTCGGTTAAGGACGTGGGCGGATTCGTACTCGGTCACCTCAAAGGCGGTCGGCGCAAAAAGGACACCGTCGAGAGCCGTTCCGGCATAACCCTCGATTCTGACCACGCGGACAGCAACTTCGCCGACACGGTCGAGATGCTGTTCCCGCACAAGTGCGCCATCTACTCTACCCACAGCCACACGCCCGATGACCCTCGGTTGCGTGTGGTCATTCCGCTATCCCGTGAGGTCACGCCGGACGAGTACGCAGCCCTCTCACGCTTGGTAGCTGAGTCAATCGGCATGGATTATTTCGATGACAGCACCTACGAACCGGAACGGTTGATGTACTGGCCGTCCACTCCGTCCGATGGCGAATACATTTATAAAGCAATCGATGGCGAAATCCTCGACCCCGATGTCTACCTTGTGAAACTGTCCGATTGGAAGGATTGCTCGCTATGGCCGACATCAAGCCGGCAGTCGGAAATCATCAAGCGCGAAATCACCCGTCAGCAAGACCCGCTCGAAAAAGAGGGCGTGGTCGGTGCGTTTTGCCGTGCCTACCCGATTGAGGATGCAATCGCCGTGTTCCTGCCCGAGGTTTACGAACCGTCAGTCGTTGACGGTCGCTACGATTATATCCCCGCCGACAGTTCGGCAGGCATTGTGCTGTATGACGGCAAGTTCTCATACTCCCACCACGCCTCCGACCCCGCTTGCGGTCGGTTGTTGAATGCCTTTGACTTGGTGCGGGTTCATAAGTTTGCCGACATGGACGAGAAAAAGTCGTTCAAGGCGATGAACGAGTTCGCCGTGGCTGACGAGAAGGTCAATGCCATTCTGCTCGCCGAACGCCGTGAGTCCGCTACCCACGACTTTGCTGAAGATTGGACACGTCGGTTGCAACGCGAGAAAAGCGGTGAACTTACAAACAATCTGCACAATATCCGCCTCATCCTCGAAAACGACTCGAATCTGAAAGCGATTGTGTTCAATCAGTTAGCGGACGGCTTAGAGATTAAAGGCGAAGTGCCGTGGAATCACCCCGCCAAGTTTTGGCGCGATGCCGACGATGCCCAGCTCATCAG
>JGI24703J35330_11748518_pt1 | contig 18390 bp, 16 predicted proteins | sample TergutNt197P1_FD_35330 | JGI IMG/M metagenome (IMG submission 35330) | reverse complement strand
ACCATATCTTTCGAATGATGAATTTGTACACCAGGAAACCACTCAAAAGTTGATGTTGCGATATAATAATCGTCTCCTACACGACAAATACTTGGATCAGGATTGAAACCTTTTAACACAGGATTTTGAATTTTCATTGTCATTGCCTCCTAAATGTAAAAATAGGGGAAATTAAAGTTAAACTTCCCCATAGTTATTATTTTTTATTTGCTTCATCTGCCAACATTTGTGCTTTTACACTTAGTTCGGCAGCTTTAAATGCATGTTCTTGTGTCATCGCATTTTCAGTTCTATTAATACAATCGAGAATTAATTGTCCAAAGTATGGATATCCAACCTTTCCTGTTACATCAAAGTGGAATTCTCCTTCTTTGTTTGCTAAAAATACATGACCTCCACCTTCTGTAGTAGCTAAATTTACATATTTTCTCAGTTCAATATACCCTTCAGTTCCAAGAATAAATGTACGACCATCTCCCCAAGTTGATAAGCCATCGGGAGTAAACCAATCGACACGAAAATATCCAGTTGTTCCATTATCTGCTCTTAAAGTACAATCTCCAAAATCATCAAGTTCTGGATATTGTGGATTATTATAATTCGATACTTGGCTAGTCATTATTTCAGCATCTTTAGCTTTAGTATAATATAAGAATTGTTCGATTTGGTGAGAACCGATATCACATAAAATTCCTCCGTATAGTTCTTTTTTAAAGAACCAATCTGGACGTCTGTCTGCACTCAATCGGTGAGGTCCCATACCCATAGTCTGAACAACTTTTCCAATAGCTCCTTGTTCAATAAGTTGTCCAGCATAGATTGCTGCTTCAACATGTAATCTTTCTGAATAATATACTGCATATTTTTGACCAGTTTTTGCAACCATTTCTTTACAAGCAACTAATTGTTCAAGAGTTGTGAGTGGAGCTTTGTCTACAAAGTAATCTTTACCAGCAGCCATAACACGTAATCCAAGTGCAGCACGTTCACCTGCGATGCAAGCACTAGCAACTAACTTGACATCTGGATCATTTAAAACCTCTTCTTCACTAGATGCGGCTTTAGCGCCAGGATAGCTTGCTAAATACTGATTAAGTTTTACCGGATCGCTATCATAAATCCACTTTAAAGTTGCACCAGCTTCAATTAAACCATTACACATTCCGCCGATATGACCATGATCAAGACCTACTGCTGCGAATATAAACTCACCTTCATTTACAACTGGATTCGGTTTTCCAGTGGGAGCATAATTTAAACCTTCTGAGCGAGTATTTTCCATTTTTATTCCTCCTATTTATATAGTGATTTATCCAAAAATCCTTTAAGCATAATCGTATTATAACACGAAAAAAACAAAGTGTGAATGGAGAAATTATGCTTTTTTTATAAAAATTAAAGCAGTTGTATTAATACCTTTAGTTTTTATAAAAAAGGTTTTCTTTCTCTATTTTCAATACAATTTTAACGTGTTATACTAATTTCAACATTAGGTCGAATTTCGATTGAAAGGGTGAATTATATGAAAAAAGTTGCAATAATTGGAACAGGAAATATTTCTGCTCTTCACATTAAAGGACTATTAGAGTTTCCTGAAAGAGCGGAAATCATTGCTTTGGTGGATATCTATCCAGAAAAAGCAGAAGCAAAAAAAATCGAATACAACTTAGAATCAGCACAAGTTTTCGCAAGTCATGAGGAAATGATATCTTCTGGTCTTAAAATAGATTTAGTTCACAATTGTACTCCACCATATGTACATGCTTCTATTTCGATAGACTGTATGAACGCCGGAATGAATGTAGTTGTTGAAAAACCAATGGCTACTTGTCTAGCAGAATGCGATGCGATGATTGAAACTCAAAAAAACAACGGTGTAATGCTTGCCGCTATCGCTCAAAATAGATTCCAAGACCCTGTTAATAAACTGAAAAAATTATCCGATAGCGGGATTGCAGGAAAAATACGTGTAGCACATGTTGATTCATACTGGTGGCGAGGAGCAAGTTATTACGATTTATGGTGGCGTGGATTATGGGAAAAAGAAGGTGGAGGACCTACACTCAATCACGCAGTCCATCACATTGATATGTTAAATTGGATTCAAGGTGAATTACCAAGTGAAGTGACCGCAGTGCTTACTAATGTAATGCATCCTAACTCAGAAGTCGAGGACTTATCATTCGGGATTTTGCAATACAACGACGGCTCAATTGCCCAAGTAACAAGTTCAGTTGTACACCACGGAGAAGAACAAGGAATCACTCTTCAGTGCGAAAATGCTAAAATCGCATCTCCTTTTGATGTGAAAGCGGAATACTCGATGGGTAACGGATTTCCAGAGACAAATGAGGCCCTTATCAAAGAAATTAAAGACTCTTATGAAAATTTGCCCGGTTTAGTTTATCATGGACATACAGGTCAAATAGACAACTTACTCACAGCGCTTGAGGACGGGGTTACTCCACTCATCACAGGAGAAGATGGTCGCAAGACAGTTGAACTTATTTCAGCAATTTATAAATCGGGATGTCAGAAAAAAACTGTAAGTCTGCCGCTTGAATCTGATGATGAATTTTATACATTTGCCGGGATTTTAGAAAATGCTATTCGTTTTAATAAGAAAACGGGATTTGTTGAAAATTTTGCAAACGAGCAAATTACCGTAGGTTCATACGAAAAAGATACAAAATAAATACAATTTACCCAAAGTTAAAAACGGCTCGATTATATGGGTCGTTTTTTAAATAATAAAAAATTATCCACCTCAATAAATAAGTAAAATTTATTAAATATTCGACCTTTTTATGTAGTAATTTCAGGTGTTTTAGATTATAATAGGTAGTACTGAAAAAAGGATGATGATAAAATGATTCACGAAGTTTCAAAAGCAATAAAACCACTGAAAAAAAGACGAAATTTAGTTATAACAATAACAGCAATTCATATTTTGGTGGGACTAATACCACCTTACTTAATGGGTTTATTGATAGATGAATTATATCCAACGTTCGATTTCAACCGAACACAGATTTTTATGTTCAGCACCCTACTTGTTGTGTTATTGGTCGTTTTCATTTTAGATTGGCTCCATGGATATATGAAAGAAGAACTAGTTAATAGAGGAGCAGGGGTTGCACGTAGCGTATTTTTTTGGCACGTTCTTCACAAAGACTATAAATTTTTTCTCACTCACCCAGTAGGTGATATTAGCAACAAAGTAATTCACGACGTAGCAACCTACGTCAAAACAAAACTTATGATGATACCTTCATTTATTCTAAATATCATCCACATTGTAATTTTACTAGGATTTTTATTATTTATCAATTTATACATGACGTTTATTGTTGTTGGTCTTGGAATATTCTTTATTTTGGTCTATGCCGCTATCAACACAAAATTACGTTATTACTCAACAAAAGAACGCGAAGATTTCTCAGATTTAATGTCCGATGCCAACACAACCCTCACAGGAATTGACACCATCCAACTCTACGCAGGAGAAGAGTATGCCGCTGAATACTTTGAAAAACTAGTAGAAGAATACGAAGAAGACTTAATAAAGTTAAAATTCTGGCAATCACTATCCAAAGCAACAATAAATACTGTGACGACGATTGTCCCACTGATTGCCATTATAGTTGGAGTAATTTATATCTTACTCGGAGGCGAGATAAGCATAAGTGAGGTAATTAAATACTACTATTTCCTTCCTCGATTAAAGGAACCAGTTAAATCGCTTGCGGATTTCAATATCGACGTTCAAAATGCCAAAGCAGTCGAACTACGAATTAAAGAACTACTACCTGATGTCATAGATGAATCTATTGAGTTAGAACAAGTTGATCATATCGAAACAATAGAATTTATTGACTTAGGATTTAGGTATCAGGATGGGCCACCAATATTAAGAGATCTGAATCTAAAACTAAAAAGAGGAGACTCACTCGCCATCACAGGACCATCTGGTGTTGGAAAAACGACCCTATTAAGATTATTAAAAAAACAAATCACACCAACAAATGGAATCCTCGCTGTAAATGGACGCGATTACACTGAAATCGAAGGAAATAGCTATATCTCACGCATTGCAGTAGTACCACAAAATGTTTTTATATTTAACGACTCATTAAGTCGCAATATAAGTTTCGGAAAAGATTACTCAGAAAAACATATAAGAGACGCCGCCAAATTAAGTGCAATCGATCACTTTTCGATGGACGAGATAGCAACTGGAATGTCAGGCGGAGAACGACAAAGACTTGGACTCGCACGAGCACTAGCATGTGTATACGATGTGTTAATCCTCGATGAACCAACAGCAGAACTCGACTACGAAACCGAGATGCAAATCATTAAAAATTTAAAACGCGTCCAAAAAGAAACAAACTGTATCATGATAGTAGTAACACACTCAGAAAATATCCTAGAAAACCTTTGTGCAAAGAAATTAGTGTTGAGAAAAAATTAATCGAGGTGAAAAATTTGATAACTAAGGATCAACTAATAAAAGATCTTCATACTTTAGGTATCGATGAATGTGGTATTCTAAAAGTTCATATTTCATACAAGGCTATTGGTGATGTAGAAGGCGGAGCACAAACGGTAATAGATGCTCTAACGCAATACATGAAAAACGGCTTATTAGTGCTCCCGACGCACACTTGGAGAAATGTTAACAAGGAAAATCCCGTCATGGATATTCTTTATACTCCGAGTTGTGTCGGAATAACCACAGAATTATTTAGAAAAAATCCTCATGTTTTTAGATCCCAGCACCCAACTCACTCAGTTGCAGCTATAGGCGAGGATGCAGAAAATTTTGTATCAGGAGAATCACTTCTACAAACACCAGCGGGAATTGGAGGAGTTTATCATAAATTGTGGGAACGTGATGCACAAATTCTTTTAATCGGAGTAAATTTTTCGCGAAATACTTTTATCCACGGTATTGAAGAATGGGATGGAGCAAGTGATACGATATCTAAAACAAGAGAAAATTTTTATGTAATTGCACAAGATGGAAAAAGAATTTACACGCCACAATATCGTCATTGCGCAAGAATTGGGTCAGAGACATTTACTAAACTAGAACCGATGGCAATAAACAAAAATATACTTAAATTAGGAACTTTTGGTGGCGCAACAACGAGGTTAATGAAAGCACGACCTCTTAGAGCTATGGTTGCCCCACTAATAAAAGAAAATTCGCACTATCTAACGAATTACTAAACAAGAAGATTAATACTCATGAGTTCAAATTAATAGGAAAAAAAGATTCAAGTCACAGGACCTGAATCATTTTTGAAATTATCGATTTTTTAGGGTTAAATTTTCTAAATGGGCGATGAACTGATCATTTTTAGCTTTTTGATATTGATATAATGGTACAATCTCTTGGTTATCTTTTAAGAATTTTTCATCTGCAACATTTAATGTATTTGTTCCAGGATACCAGTAGTTAATTTCTTCTGGGAACTCTACATAATCAAGATAAACCATTAATAATAAATAGCGCACTCCCGTTTGTGGATCGCTTAAAACGATATGATCTCTTGCTGCTGCTTCAATAATACCAGTAAACATTTTTGTTTCAGTAGTATTACTTCCAGAATTAAAACTCATACGAACACGCGCAAGCTTGCCTTTATTTTGACGCAAAATATTATCAATATGTCCGCCAGCGCCACGACCTGACGTGTGCGCGATAAAGTTTTCCACAGCCATATCATCAGCGAAACTCTGTGAACTAGCAAATGGAGCAGGAGCTAGAGTTTGATTGTACATTGATGGAGGAGCAACAGGTGTGTTTGCCGTTATTGTTGCACCAGCTGGAAATGGTGGTTCAAAATATTTCGAATATTCCTCCGGAGTAATAGGAACTCTAGATGCAGAACACCTTGATGGTTGTGATAAAATAATATATGGTGGATATGTAGACATGTTTAAGACCTCTCTTTTTTTATTTAATTTCTTTTTAATTGTTTAATATCTAATCATCATAACAATCATCAGATACTAATGGAGCGTAGAAACAGTGAACACCTTCACGACCCGAGTTCCATTGTCCCCAAAATTGCGCAGGACAAGCTGTTTGAAATGGATTATAAAACCACAGTGCAGTCTCTGAAACTTCCATCTTCTCCCCAGCAAGTTGTCGTTTCGCAAGTTCAATATCTTGCGGACGAGCGCGTTGGTAAAAATAAGGAAAACGAGTTGCTTCGAACCCACCAGGGGACTGGAATGTCATTTGTTGTATATTCGTAATATTTCTAAAATCATGGCAGTCTGCTAAAACACGATTTATCATTACGTTTCCTACTGCCATCATCCCGGATTCTCCATCACCTTCAGCCTCAGCACGCATAAGTCGAGCTAATGTTTCAATGTCGTTTTGAGTAGCTTTAATAACGGCCAAAATCATCACCTCTCTCATAAAATAATAATGTGCCTATATTATCTTATGATAAATCTAAAATTTTGGTACAAAATAATTAATAATTGTGTGCTAAGTCTTTTAAAAAAATGGAAAATAGTGTACAATAAGAAAGAAGCAATTTGACAAATATAAGTGAAATTTGTCACAATAAAATTGTCCAATGGAATTGCTTATTTACTAGTAATAATCAATAGTTAAAATACCTCTGGAGGGATTAAATCATGGATATCATGACTGAATTAAGAAATAACATTTTAGGAAAAGGAATTAAAATTGTATTACCAGAAGGAAATGATCGCCGCGTTGTTTTAGCTGCATCAGTACTTGCTCGCTCAAACATGGTGACACCTATTGTACTCGGAAATCATGAAGAAATTCTGGCTACTGTTGAAGAAGCGGGAGGATTTCCACTTACCGGATGTATTATAATTGATCCTGAAAAATATGATAAAATCGAAGAAATGATAACGGAATTTGTTGCTGTAAGAAAAGGTAAAATAGACGAAGCAGGTGCTCGCGAACTTGTAAAAAATGTTAATTACTTCGGAACGATGCTAGTTCATATGGGACTTGCGGACGGACTAGTATCTGGAGCGGTACATTCTACTGGTGATACAGTACGACCAGCACTGCAAATTATAAAAACAAAACCTGGTGTAACAAAAACATTTGGTTACTTTGCAATGTTAAAAGAAGCAAAGCGTCGTTATATTTTTGCAGACTGTGCAATTAATCCTGACCCAACATCATCTGATCTTGCAGAATTTGCGATTGGATCAGCAGAAGCCGCTCGTATGTTTAATATTGACCCTAAAGTAGCATTATTAAGTTTCTCATCATACGGTTCAGCAAAAACACCGTCTACAGAAAAAGTCGTAGAAGCTAAGAAAATTCTTGACTCGATGGAAAATCTGAACTTTGAATATGATGGAGAATTACAATTTGATGCAGCCCTAGTTGAAAACGTTGGAAAATTAAAAGCACCAGAATCTAAAGTTGCAGGTCAAGCAAATGTGTTCGTGTTCCCTGATTTGAATTCAGGAAATATAGGTTATAAAATCGCTCAAAGATTAGGGGGTTACGAAGCAGTAGGACCAATTTTAGCGGGATTAAATAAACCTGTAAATGACTTATCTCGTGGATGTACTGCAGACGATGTATATAATACAGTTGTAATCACAGCAAACCAAGCACTGAGTGCGATGTAATTATGGAGGGTGAGTATGCTTGATTTAGAAATGTTGCTGGCCGATGAAAAAAATGAATTCAAGGTTTGTGACAAGTGTAAGGCTACCAATATCAACTCGCTCATTCCAAAGTTACAAAAATTAGACGCTGAGGCGAATGTTAAAATCGGGTGCCACTCTTTTTGTGGACCAGGTCGAAATCAACCATTTGTCATTGTTAATAATAAACCGATTATGGCTTCATCAGAGGATGAACTTGTCGAAAAAGTTGCCGATACAATATATGTTTAACTTTTTTTAAAACACGATTTTTTATGTCGTGTTTTATTTGTTTTAATCTACAGAAACAATTTTGAAATTATTAAATAAGGAGCGATTATTTTGAATTTAAAGCAAAGTATTGAAGAAAAAGTATTCAAAGATCCAATCCACGGTTTTATTCGTGTAACATCTTTTCTTATTTGGCAATTAATTGCAACAAATGAATTTCAAAGATTACGACGTATTAAACAATTAGGTGGCACTCATATAGTTTATCCAACTGCTGAACATAGTCGATTTTCTCACTCATTAGGTGTCTATCATATCGCATTTAGAATGATTGAAGAGTTGAAAAAACAGCAAGTATTATTTACAGACGAAGAAGAAATGTTAATTCTATGTGCAGCCCTTCTTCACGATGTTGGCCACGGACCGTATTCACATTCATTTGAATCGATATTAAAAATTGATCACGAAGATTTTACTAGAAAAATATTAACTCAAGACACTTTTGTAAACCGTTTATTGGAGTCTTATAAAATAGACTTCTCAAATGAGGTCGCAAATGTAATTGAGAAAACTCATCCGAATAAATTGATTGTGAGTCTTATTTCATCACAACTTGATGCAGACCGACTTGATTATTTATTACGAGATTCGTATTTTACAGGCACGCCCTACGGTGAAGTTGATCTTGAGCGTATTTTAAGAACTATGAGGGTTAAAAATTCAAAGATTGTTTTTAAACAATCGGGTATGCATGCGTTAGAGGATTATTTATTCAGTCGATATCAGATGTACTGGCAAGTGTATCTCCACGATAAATCAATTAGTTTTAATTTTGTAATTGAAGCATTACTTTCGCGCGTCAGGTTTTTACTTCATACAAATTATAAATTCAATATGAAAATGACCCATTTTGAAGCAATTTTTTCTGATGAGATAAATTTATCCGCTTATTTGAAGATGGATGACGGCGTAATTACAACTTATGCTCAATTTTTTATCGAAGAAAAAGATTCTATTCTTAGTGATTTAGCAAGACGTTTTTTACACCGTCATCTTTTTGATGAATTTGATATTGTAACAAATGACGAAAGTGAAATATTGCTCGAAAAATTAAAATCTCTGCTTGAATCGGTGCAAATTGAGTCGCAATACTATCTCCACTTGTTAAATTATAAGCAATCGACTTACGATTATTACGGGTTTGATGGTGAAGTTTTGCTTGAAATTGTCCTCCCATCAGGAACTATTTGTGAGTTATCGACGGTTTCTAATATTATTAAGGGGATTGTGAATGCTCCGAAAACGAAAAATACTTTATTTTTGCCGCTTGATATTGTTTGTGGGAGTGTTGTAGGGGATGAAGTTTTGGCGATTCTTGAGCGTCTTTCGGGACGTGTTGTGTCGCTTGTTTAAAATTTATTGGTATTGGGGTTGTTTGGGTTGTTTAAAGAAGTGATTGTTGTTGAGGGTCGTGATGATACGCGTCGTTTAAAGGAAGTATTTCCTGATATTGAAACATTTGAGACTGGTGGTTCGGCGGTTGATTCTACAAAACTAGAACAAATTAAGCTGTTACATGAAAAACGTGGTGTTATTGTTTTTACTGATCCAGATTTTCCGGGTCAAAAAATCCGCCAGACGATTATGGATAGTATACCGAGCGTTCGTCATGCTTATTTGAGTCGTTCTGATGCTATTCGTAAAAAAGGTCGTGGACTTGGTGTTGAGCATGCTAGTTCTGAATCCATTAAATCTGCCTTAGAATCAGCAATGACTCCGTCAAAGATTAAATCCACGAGTTTTAATCCGAATTTTTTAATCCAATACGGCTTAACTGGATCAAGTGATAGTAAAAAAAGGCGCGAATTTCTTTCAAGTAGTCTTGGGATTGGTTATGTTAATGGTAAACAGTTAAAAAATCGACTGAAAATGTTTGGGATTGATGAAAATCGTGTGATTGAAGTTTTATCGAGTTATAGTGATTAAAATTTATTTTATCTGAATAGAAGAATATTATCTATAAAATATGTCGAAAAATGTTGACAAATGATTTCCGAAATGTTAAGATAGTATCATCTAATAAATTAGAAATTTTTATATAAAAAAAGGATTGATCTTAATGAAAAAACTCTTAATAGCGATTGTTATACCGATGTTTTTATTGGTGGCTTGTTCACAATCAACACAAAATTCTAAAGGGGCAGCGCAACACGTTTGTACAATAGTTGAGATGGGGACTGAGCTTACGATGACAATAAATAGCGAAGATGGTGAAGTCACAACTGCTGTTACTGAAAGTCGCGAGCATGTTGGTGAATTAAGTGATGAAGATTTAGAAATGTTTGATGCGATTTTTGGTGGTCTTGAAGAAGAAGGTTTAGTTTTTGAATTGGACGGGGAGTATTTGATTACAAAAATTATCGTTGATTTTAGTGATGAATCTATTGATCCAGTTTCTATAGATGAATATATTGAGGTAATGGAAGAGATGGGTGCTATTTGCTCATAATTTTAAAGTATCCTAATTTTAGATTGGGTTCTTTTTTATTTCAGTGACCGTTAATTCTAGTAAAAAATTTGAAAATAGTGTATACTTATATAAGAAAGATATTAGAGGTGTTACATGGATATTTCAAATAAAAGTAGAACTCGTGCGATTATTGAGGCACATGAATTTAAATTTAAAAAGAAATTTGGACAAAATTTTCTAACAGATGCGAATATTTTACGCAAGATTATTGGGGCTGCAGAACTCGATCAAGACGTTGCCGTTATAGAGGTAGGTCCAGGGATTGGTGCATTAACAGAGTATATAGCGAGAGCAGCGGGTAGTGTTGTTGCATATGAAATTGATACAACTCTAATTCCTATATTGTCAGATGTTTTATCACTTTACCCGAATGTTGAGGTTCGTAATGAAGATATTCTTAAAGCTGATGTTGGAATAATGATTTCTGAAAAGTTTTCTGATTTTAATGAAATTGCAGTTGTTGCAAATTTACCTTATTATATAACAACGCCAATTTTAATGGGTCTTATTGAAGCAAGACTACCAATTGACCGTTATGTTGTTATGATGCAATATGAAGTAGCACGACGATTATCAGCTGTACCTGGCACAAAAGACTATAATGCGTTATCCATCGCAGTTCAATATTATTGTGACGTAGAAATCGCAATCAATGTCCCACGCGATGTATTTATTCCTGCACCCAATGTTGATTCAGCCGTAGTAGTTCTTAAACGAAAAAAAGTTTCATCTGTTGTAGTTGAAGATGAAGTATTTTTTATGGATTTAGTCCACGCGTGCTTTAAACAAAGACGAAAAACATTATTAAATAATTTATCCACTTATTTTGAAGATTTAAACAAAGACGAAATAACAAGAAAACTAGAATCAATCGGAATCTCACCAAGTGTAAGAGCAGAAGCATTACCGATAGAAGATTTTGCTAGGTTGACTGATTTATTCACGAAATCATTTTAAATAAAAGTATATATTAATAAAATTCCACTTAGTTGACACTGATGGAGTTTTATTTTTACAATTTACTCTTGTTATCCCACAGGAATCTTGTGAAAAAACTAACTTTTTATTTCGTCATAAATTAATTCTTTATCGAGTAAACTCTAGTATACAATAAGATTGTTCGGCTAAATCACAAAAGTAAGCTGTGTTAAAACAAATAAAACGTATGCAAAACAGGCTCATTTTAAACTGTCGAACTTTGTAAAATAATTAACATACGCTTTCATAAAAAATCATTTGAAAAACTATTCACAAATGGTTAATACTATGATATAATACGAATATAATCATTTGTGAATAAATTAACCTATTTTTTTCACAAGAATTAAGGAGGCCAATACAATGGCAAATCAAGTGACAAATGTTACAGAATTAATGACTACGTTAGAAATTATGAGAGAAGCACAACGCGAGTACGCTACTTTCACACAAGAACAAGTTGACCGTTTATTTTACTTAGCGGCTATGAAAATTAATAATTTAAGAATTCCTTTAGCGAAAATGGCAGTAGAAGAAACAGGAATGGGACTTGTAGAAGATAAAATTATCAAAAATCATTTCGCATCAGAAATCGTTTATAACAAATACCGCGATGCTAAAACATGTGGCGTAATTCAAGAAGATCACGCTGCAGGGGTAATCCGTGTAGCTGAACCAATTGGGGTTGTAGGTGCAGTTATTCCAACAACTAATCCAACTTCAACAGCGTGTTTCAAAATTTTAATGGCATTAAAAACACGTAATGCGATTATGATTTCTGCTCATCCACGTGCAAAAAATTCGACAAACGAGGTAGCTCGCGTAATTCGTGAAGTAATCGAAGATGCTGGAGCTCCAGTTGGTTTAATCGGATGGATTGATGCTCCAAGTATAGAATTAACTAACGCTGTCATGGCTGAATCTGATATTATTTTAGCAACAGGTGGGCCGGGAATGGTTAAAGCGGCATATTCTTCTGGAACGCCTGCAATCGGAGTTGGAGCTGGAAATACTCCTGTAGTAATTCATGCATCCGCCGATATTGAAATGGCTGTAAGTTCTGTCTTGTTGTCGAAGTCGTTCGATTATGGTGTTATCTGTGCATCAGAGCAATCTATCATCGTAGATGAATCTATCTATGCAGATGTACGTGCTGAGCTAACAAAGCGTAACGCTTATCTTATGAATGCTGAAGAAATTGAAATGATGAGAAACACGATTTTAATCAACGGAGCATTAAATGCAAAAATCGTCGGACAACCGGCATGGAAAATTGCTGAACTTGCTGGATTTGAAGTATCTAAAAATGTTCGTGTCTTAGTAGGAGAAGTAGAAGAAACAAACTTCTCAGAACCATTCGCTCACGAAAAATTATCTGTAGTACTTGCTATGTACAAATCTGCTAATCACGATGAAGCAATTGCGATGGCTAAAGATTTAGTTGAACAAGGTGGACTTGGACATACATCAGTTATTTATGCAGATGAAATTGCTCAAGATGCTGCGATTATGGCTATGGCTCGTCAAATGAGAACTACTACATTTTTAATTAATCAACCTGCAGCTCAAGGAGCAATCGGTGATTTATACAACTTTGAATTAGCACCTTCTTTAACTCTTGGATGTGGTTCATGGGGGAACAACTCTGTTTCTGAGAATGTTGGAGCAAAACATTTAGTTAACATTAAAACAATCACTAAGAGGAGAGAGAACATGCTTTGGTTTACTGTTCCACGACAAACATACCATAAATTTGGTTGTTTAAAGCACGCTTTGCCTGAGTTACAAGTAGAAGGAAAGAAAAAAGCATTTATCGTAACTGATCAAATTTTATTCGATTTAGGATTTACAAAACATGTAACAGATGAATTAGATAAATTAGGAATTGCCTACACAATCTTTACTGAAGTAAATCCTGATCCATTAATAGCTGATGTTATGAAAGGTAAAGCAGCAATGGACGCATTTGGACCAGATGTAATTATTGCACTTGGTGGTGGTTCTCCAATGGATGCTGCGAAAATTATGTGGGTATTACATGAGTATCCTGAGACAAACTTTGAAGATTTAGCAGCGCGCTTTATGGATATTCGTAAACGAGTTCACAAGTTCCCGAAATTGCGTCAAAAAGCTACTCTTGTATGTATTCCAACAACAGCAGGAACTGGATCTGAAGTTACACCATTTGCGGTAATTACTGATGAAAAAACAGATATCAAATATCCTATCGCAGATTATGAATTAACTCCAGATATGGCAATCGTTGACCCTGCTTTAATGTTAACTATGCCAAAATCGGTATGTGCTGCATCAGGAATTGACGTATTAACACATGCAATGGAGTCTTTAGTATCAACAGTCGCTACTGAATATACAATTCCATTATCTTTACAAGCTGCTAAACTAGTATTTGATTTCTTACCAGAATCTTATCATGGTGGACGTGAAGCGATTGTAGCTAAAGAAAGAATGGCTAATGCATCATGTATCGCTGGTATGGCGTTCGCTAATGGATTCTTAGGAATATGTCACTCGATGGCGCACAAGATCGGAGCTAAATTCCATATTCCACACGGAATTGCAAATGCAATGTTAATGAATGAAGTAATTCGCTACAATGCAACAGATGCACCATTCCGTCAAGGTACTTTTTCACAATACCATGCACCAGTTGCAATAGAGCGATATGCTAAAGCAGCAGATTATATGGGTGTAACAGGTACTACTGACATGGAAAAAGTAGAAGGACTTATCACAAAAATTAATGGATTAAAAGCTGAACTCGGAGTTCCAATGTCAATTCAAGACTATGGAATTTCTGAGGAAGACTTCGTAAGTGTTGTTGATGCACTTGCTGAAGAAGCATTTGATGATCAGTGTACAGGAGCAAATCCACGTTATCCATTAATTTCTGACTTAAAACAACTTTACTTAAATGCATTCTATGGAGAAGATGCTAGAATAAATATCTAAAAACAATAAAAACCTGCTCAAGTTGGGCAGGTTTTTGAATGTAATAATATTTTAATACATGTAGTAGTTTATTTGATAATCTCAATAGGTTTCATTAAAAATAAACGAAACATTGGAATCGCAGTAGCTATAGCTATAATCAAATAAGTCACTATAAAATATGTTATAAATATTGACAAATTTATACTTGTATCAAAAGCGACAATCATGTCATCCAAACTTAATGGGTGAAACCCGAATCTCTTTTCATAAGTAAAGTCCATAACATAATTTAATGCATTCTCAGAATAATTATTTAAATAAGTTAATAACATACTATCTGATATTAACTCTGAAATAAAATTTCCGATAAAAAATGCGGTTATAATTGATAAAGTAGCCACAAATACAATCTCTAGCGTAACTTGAGCTATAATGTATCTTTTTTTCATACCTAAAGAAATATAAACACTAACTTCGTTTTTCCTATTAATAATTACCAACATAATTATTAAACTTATTATTATTAAACCAGTTACAATTGTTGCTATTGTAACATGAATTATTAAATCGCTGTTAGCTGCTATTGCACTATTAATGGCACTAAAACGATTTGAATAATCAGTAATTAACAAACCTTCCTGATGAGGGGGTGTTAGTGGTGTTAATATCTCTTCGATATATTTTATAAACCCAGGAATATCATCAGTTCTATATAAAATAAAATCTGCACTTATTTCACCTATAGAAAAATTTGCTGACCACAATAAATCTGGCAAATACTGAGCAAAAACATGTTTAATATTATTTATAATCCAATTTGGAACATAAATATCATTGAAAAAAGACGTTTGAAATGTTGTATCAAAATCAAAAATGAATGGATCGTTGAAATCTCTTATTCCGATAACTTCAAAATTAAAAGAAATACTTTCAAATTCAGCTATCTCAAAAGTGGTGGGATTGGCTACTTCTAAATTAAAAAAATCACCTACCCAAAGATTATTGTGGTGTGCGAATTCTCTAGAAATAATTGCGACCGTTGTATCTACTGCATGATTAGTATTATATATCTCATCTGCAGTGAAAGTTCGTCCTGCGATTATATCGATCTCACCAAATTCAATATCAAAAATAATAGGATTTGAAAATCCGCGTAAATTTTGACTGTTAATAAAAATATCAGTGGAACCCGTAGCTAAATAAACACGCTCAACTTGTTCTGAACTAGGGATTCTTGATATTGTTGAACTAGTTAACATACCTGAAATCGTCGTTTTATGTTCAAAAAATTGCACACTCTCATGTTTTGATAGCCGGTTTATTATTAGTTCGTGGTCTTTAAGATGATCATCAAAATCAATGGAGTTATTAAAATGTGTAAAAGATACAATATTTAACATGGATTTTCTAAGATTTGATTCAGTATTGTTTGCAGCGTGAAGCATTGAAATTGAACCTGCTATAACAGTTGAAATTATAGTAATAATCACAAATAATAAAATGTAAGTTTTCGCATTTCGTTTTATAGAAATGAGTGCACGACTGAAAATGTTCATAGTCTACTCCTCTAATTAAGCTTTCATGTAGAAAAAGAGTTGCAAAACAACTCTTTATTAACATCTTTCTTCTTGTTCAAATGATACTCGATTTGAAGCGATATATCCAATTAAAATTCTTCCATCTGTTACTCTGCCTTCTATACGAACTCTACCATTTACTGTATTACTAATCACTCTGATTTCTGTTCCTGAACTTAAACTACCAATTGAAATTGCACCTGAACCCGAATGAGCCCACAAAGTAGCATTTGTGTTTGGAGTTGTTCTACTTATCCTCGTGACTGTTATAATATTGCAAAATGACTCTATGTTATTGTAATGATTTACAACAGTTGGATTACCTACTGTTGTCGCTTGCACTTCATGTAAATTAGATGCAATTAACGCACCGCTCGCTAGTAAAACTGATAAACCGATTGTTGCAAAAACTTTTTGCCATTTTTTCATACTTGTTTTTCTCCCTTTATTTCACATTAACCTTTCGAATTATTTTAAGCAAAACTAATATTTAAATTAATCTGTCATTTATTATTTGTGTTTGCATATTAACAACTCGTCAACCAGATTTTCTTAAAATATTTTATTTTGTTATCTCGATTCAAGTATTATATGTGTCAACATTATTGTTGATAGAAAAATTTTATCATATAATTATAACCTTGTCTATATCTTTGTAAGTGTTTCAACATTTCTTTTCGAAAACACTCCTAAGCGTTATTTTCAACAAAAAATGTTGAATTCGATGTTAAGTGAGAATTTTGTGATGAAATGATTTGTATATTGAATTGTAATTGGACTGAGAATTTTAAATGGAAACCAAAAATATTTTAAAATTATCTTATTCTACTTTACATGTTACCCGTCAAATTTTTTACAACCTGGCTACTCAAATTAAGTGGAGACCTCCAGTACTTTCATAGTCAAAATTTTTAAGAAAATACCTATTCATTTTATTTGGTACTATAAACGTTTATTCAAGGTTCAATTACTCAAATTATAGGATAAAAAAAGGATGCACTAGTCATCCTTTTTCTAACAACTCATGAGATTAATTGAATTAAAATCGCGATTAGTAAAAACAGTATTATTATCACTGTTTTATTTCGTACCCATCTGAATATCTTGTCATTTCGATATTGATTTGAGATATAAAGAATTCCAAGAAATATTACGAAGGAGATAATTCCAGAAACATTTAAAATATTACTGGAAAATAAACTTAGTCTCATTTCATTGGAGAATGTAAAGAAAAAATTAAGTAAAAATGCGCAAATCATTAAAAATCGTTTTAAATAAAGTGAGTTACATCTTTTGTTATCCACGTTCTAATCTATTACCGGCTGCATTCGGGCGTACAAATTCCAAGAAAGTAGCGGTCAAAATAAACGTTTGATACAATTTCTTTCAATTCGTTTAATGCTTCATCTACAGCCAAATCTAAGAGTATCTCAGCTTTATTATAATTAAGGAATTCATAATCATGATTAAAAGTAAAATTAAATTCTTCAATAATAATATTATTGATGTGATTATCTTCTATAAAAGCAGATATTTCATAAAATAAAATTTCATTCAATCTACTTTCCAGATACGAGTTCTCGACTTCCGCATATTGCGTACTTGCAAGGGCCATTGATGTTGGGATAAATACCAACAACAGTGCGAAACTTAACTTTTTAAAGTTATTTGCTAGCATCTTTGAAACTTTTTCTCTAGAACTTTTAAACATAAAAATCACTCCTTGTATTGCAAATTTTATCATATAATTATAGCCTTGTATATATAGTTTTAAGTGTTTCAACATTTTTATTCAAAATCACATCTAAGCGTTGTTTTCAACAAAAAAGGTTGAATTCATTGTTAAGTAAGAATTTTGTGTTAAAATGTTGGACAAAATAAGATATATTTAAAATTGAATGAATTAAAAAAGAAGTAAATATTTTTTTAATCAGCTAATCCTACTTTGCATCAATAATTTTTTTGGACTAATTTCTAAAACATACAACAATGGCACAACGCTACTTATTATTATTGTAGTGGTTATTATAAAGAAAGAGTTTATAACAGGCCTGGTTGTCATTGATATAGAGAATAAATCTTGTAACTCATATATAGTTAAATCACGACTTATCCCATGAAACTCTAATTGACTAGGAAATACTTCTTGCATTACAAATCGACCTTGTTCTTCAGACCAAACCCAACTCTCATGTTGCATTTCTTCGAATTCTCGATTAAGTTCTGTTAATAATAAGTTATTTGTAAAATGAGTTGAAACTTGAATTCCGATTAAAAATGAAAATATAATAGCTGTAAACGATATAAAAACTATTTCAAACATTAGTTGTGCAATTATTTTAAGTTTTTTCTCACCTAATGCTACATAAACACCAAGTTCATGTCTTCTATCATGATAAAATAATAAAATTGTTAATGTTATTATTATAACTGAAGCTATTAAAATAAAGA
>JGI24703J35330_11748519_pt1 | contig 18435 bp, 16 predicted proteins | sample TergutNt197P1_FD_35330 | JGI IMG/M metagenome (IMG submission 35330) | reverse complement strand
ATACAATATTTAATTCTTTGTTCATCTATTCTATATTTTAATAAAATTCCGTATATTGTATGAATTTATTTCTTTGATTTCTAACCTGTATTAAAATGTAGAGAAAATGGATTAAAGACTACATTTTACGCATAATAATGACGCAAACTAATATAAATGAGGTTAAAAATAAATATGATATCTGTAAATATGTTCGTTTCTGACACGAAAAAAGCTTTAGAATTTTACAAATTTGTGTTTGGTGCTATACCAATTGAAGAAAAACTAGAAACAAATCCAGGTGAACGAAGTGCTAGATTTAAAATTGGCGAAAGTCGTTTCGCACTTGCCGATGAAAATCCAAATTGGGAATCACAATCGCCGATTACTCTAGGTGGAAATCCGATCGTAATTCAATTAACAGTAACAAATTTAAAAGAAACTTTACAAAAATTATTAAAAAAAGATTCAATATTAATCACCCCTAGTACAGAAGAAAATCCAATAATAAATATCGTACCGGATAAACAATTCGCAAACATTAAAGATCCTTTTGGACACATTTGGACTTTGTCGAATTTTTAACAAAATTTAATTTAATTTTACACAGGTGTTTTCTCATGAAAGATAGCCCCTAAACGACAAAAATCGAGATTAAGTATTTACTTTGATCCGATTTTTTTCGGTATAATTGATTTAAGCTAATTGTGAAAAATACCTCAATTAATGATACACCATCCGAACGAAATTTTCAACCAAGTTTACCCATTAATGTGGATTATCTTGTAGGAATGGATGAATCAGTCAGAACTGTAATTGAAATAACTGAAAATCTCGATAATAAACTACTATATGCATCCTACAAAAAATTACCACAGGATAATCAGTTTGTTGTAACAGTTGTTTTATTTTATTATTTTATTCGTTTATGCATTTTTCATTTCGGCAATAAAGTGCATCTTGTACTAAAAAAATGCATGTTGTACTCTTGGTATTGAAAATATTGAATTAATTTGATATTATCGTTATGTACTAAAATAATCTGAGCGGAAAGAGTTAAAATTTATAGAATATTATAAATATATATTGATTGGAATGTCTTAGCTCTGATATAGGAAGTACAAATGAAAAATGATCAAATGTTTTTCGCAACTCTATATTTTTCAGCAACGCTAGCAATTGGTTCGATTATTTCTTATCAAAATGTAAATGCGAACATGCAATTCGAACCGATCGTCGATTCACATGTATTATCATCTGACTATAAAGGAGAAGAATTATTAAGATGAAAACAAAATATTATTATTTACTATCATTAATTTTAATATTTGTCTCCTGTGAACTTAGAGAGGAAGAAAATTTAGTCTATTGTAATCTACCAGATGTATGGAATGTTGAAAATAATGAAATAATACGCATCCCGATTGGTGATACCCCGATTAATTATGTGAATACATTAACTGAAATAATTGATAATTCTACCGATATAATTATAGCTAAATTGAAAAATGTTAGCGTTAATTGTGGAAAAGATTCACACGGACGAGATTTTGTTACAGTTCATGAAATTTATATCTACCAAACAGTTAAAGGTTATTTAGAGAGAAGTACAACAATAGATTTAATTCAAAGAGGAGGACGAGCTGAAATTTTTGAACTTTTAAATCCAAGTTTAGTATATCTCCCTTTTGATACTCATTTACTCTTATTCATGCAACAATTTGAAAATACAAACTTTTTAACTTTAACTAATCCCGCTAGTTACATTGAATTGGTTGGTGCAAATGAATTTAATTTTATATCTATCTTGCCATCGCTAGAAATTCATCAATTGATATTGAAAACTACCTCTTAAAAGAATCTGTTATTTTCGAAAACTAAACTAAATAATCAAATAAACCAATAATATATTGACCATCGATAGTTATATTTGAAAAAGTATAACTTTCAAGGGTCATTTTTTTTGGATATTTATTACCTATAATTTTACACATAATAATATAGTAAAAAAGTTTTAAATTCGCAAATAAAATATAGATTTTGATCACAATCATCAACAACATTAGTTAAATTTGAAAATAATCCTTTTAAAAATACATTGTTTAGAAGAAACATTTTTTAAAATAATCGGATTTTTTCAAAAAACTTTATACATGGGTTTTGGTATATGTTTAATTAATTATTGATTTTGTTATTGAAAAAATTGAGAAAATCCAATCGATTATCCCTTTATTATAACTAAAATATATGTTATAATTTATTTAGGTGATAAACGTGGAGAATACTACCATAAAAATTGCAATTATCGATGACAATCCTTATTGGCACAAAGAAATTATAAAAATTATCGAACACATTAAGTCAATAGACGAATTTAATAAGATCTCCATTCAGCTATCCAGTTTTTTTTATGGTCGCGAATATTTTGAACAAACTACAGAATACGAAATAATAATTTTAGACTACGAAATGCCAGAATTAACCGGAATAGAAATTGCACAAAAGATAGAAGCACAAAATAGTACAACTAAGATCATCTTCTTATCTGGTTACGATAATATATTACAACCCGCACTAAAAGCAAATTCTATCCCAAATGTCGTAGACTTTATTATAAAAGAAGATTTTGCTAAACAACTTATACACCGATTAATGAAAGTGATTAAAAGACTGTTGGATATAAATTTTATCAAAGTAGAACACTTTACATTTGAGGATAATTTTCAGTACAGACAAAACGAAAAAAATGCAATGGTTAGCTTTATCGACACAAAAAAAATTCTTCTGATACAAACTCAAGGAAAAGAAACAACGATCTATACATTAGAAGAAAAATGTTTTGTAACCAAGACTACCTTAAAAAGTTGGAAAGAAATCTTGCCAGAGTTAGATTTTGGAATCGCGAATAAATCCACATTAGTAAATTTTAAATTTATAAAAATCATTAATAGTAAAGAAATCATTCTTATAAATAATGAAGATATCGTACTCGCTCGTTTTTATAAAGAACAATTTAAAAACGAATATCTTAAATACCGTGAATGGGAGGCGAAAAAATAATGATAGCTTTACAATTTGCAACATTTTATATTTCTTTATATATTTTAGCATTTAAAATATTAAACTTTCCAAATGTTAAAACAACTTTAAAACTTAATATTTCAATTTTCATTTTCTTAACGCTTCTAGATATAATTAGACAATTTCATTTTGGTTATCAACGTATAACGAATTTTGATATATTAGGATTATTGCTAATATTTATCTCCTTTTTAATTAAAGTGAATGGAATAAAAAATAAAAAAATGTGGATTGCAACCGTAATTTTAATCTATTCAATTTATTTTATTTTGAATATTTCTATGAGATTTATATTTAATATTTTGAACATCAACATTGACAAAATGCAACATTATGGAATATATACTATATATGCTGGAACATCGGCTCTCGTTTTAACTTTTATTATTTATTTATATGGAAAATTGTTCAAGATGAGAATAGATTATCAAGCGATTGGTAAAGTGGAAACTATTTTAATAGTATTGTTTTTATTCGTATATGGGTTTTTCATTTCAGCGATAAATTCGGCTGTGCCTAATTTTGAAAACAGGTTTATAAGAGAGATTTTAACTTTTTTAGCAATGTTTAGTGGAGTGTTAGCATTACATATTATTTTATATCTTCTCTCGCAAAAAAATGTCATAAAAACCATGAAACAAAAAGAAGACAATGATATAAGATTATACGAAGAACAACAAAAATATTTTTTAGCTGAAATTAAACAATATGAAGCAATTCAAAAGTTCAAACATAATATTTATGACGAACTTCTATTCCTACAAACTCTTTTCACTAAAGAGATTAATATAAAAGCTGACAAATACATTCAAGATATGTTGAATTCTGTATCAAATACAGATGATTTAAAAATTTATAATACTGGAGTTTTGGAAACAAATGTTTCATGGTATGCTTGTATTCAAGAATATGAAAATGAAAATATTTGCACGGATTGGCTTGGAAAAATGCCTGAGAATAATTTTAATTCACGTGACATGGTACTGTTATTTTCAAATATTTTACGAAATGCATTTGAAGCAACAATCAAATGCTCTCAGAACAAATTTGTAAAAGTTATTATTGATAAAACAGAATTTGGAATTTCTATTCTTGTTGAAAATAGTTATAATGAATTGAATTTTAACTCTAATAATGAATTAATTACAACAAAAAAAGACAGCAAAGACCATGGTTTTGGTACAAAAATTATTAAACAAATAGTTGAAAAATATAGCGGTGAATTGAAGATAAATAAAAAGGATAACGTTTTTTCACTTTTAATTTATTTCCCATTATAAAGCGAAAAATGAAAAGTTTATAAAAAAACTGCATCTCGTACCGAGAAAGTGCATCTTGTACTTTAGGCATTGAAAACTCTAATTTAATTTGTTATGATGATTACGTACTAAAAAAACTATTATGAAAATATGTAAATATTTTGTGAATGTTATTCCTTGGCCTTGGTATAAATAGGAGGAAGTACAAATGAAAAAAATCTTCAAAGCTTCAGCAGTAGCGTTAGTGTCAACTGGTATTTTTGCTTCAAACATCGTTCCTGTATCATCCGTTGATGCGTCGGTAACTGTAGAACAAAACTACATTCAAATCGCCCCGTTTAATGGTGCACAATTTCGTGTTAATCCAAATGGTGGCGTGTTAGTGTTCCATACATCAGGACAGGCGAATAACGCTGCGAGTGGTTCGGTTCATGGTGGGACAGTGTTAACTGTAGTAAATACATCAACACCAAACGGACGAGTACAAGTTCGCATTTCAGGTGCAACAGGTGCAAATTCTGTCTGGAATGGACAAATTATGTGGGTTAATGGAGCTGCATTAGATTCACAAACTACTTGGATTGGTGGACCTGCGTTTTAAACAAAAATAACTAAAATTAGTGACTAACGAGATAGTCACTAATTTTAGTATAACAAAGGAGTTTTTATACAATGAAAAAATTAATATTTTTATTTACGTTCTTAATATTTTTATCGGCTTGTTCATCTGATAACAATGAACCTATGGTAAATAATTATTATAATTATGAAAATACATCCCTTTATAATGACGCTGATGGCTATATTGATGATTCTTCCGTGGATGAAGATAACAAATCTGTTGAAAATCTCGAACCAAACGAAATTTTGAAAATTTTTAATAACACTTTCATTGATGTTAATGTTGTAACTATCGAAAATATCGTGTCAGGTGAAATTTTTGCAAGTTATGAATTTGGTGAATATGAAATTGTACGTCAAGTTTGGGATTTGTCGGGTGGCTATTTTCTTGCTTTAGTTGGGGAAGAAGATGGTTGGTTGCGTGAATCTCGTTTGCGTTGGTTAGAAGATGAATTTGCTGAGGTAGTAGATATTGAGTTTGATGACAGAACTCCATTTGAGCGTAATTTTAGACTTGTATTATTCGATAATTCATTAAATATTTTAAATACGTTTGATGATGCTCAATTAGTAGAATTTACGAGTGATTTTTTTGCTGGGATAATACAAAAAATAAATAATGAAATTATAATGTATAATTGGAGTTTAAGTTATGAAGCTCCTTGGGATTTGGTAGTCTATAATGTAGCGACTAATACATTTACTAGAACGATTCAAAGTGATAATCCATTGCCGATACGTAATTTAATGAATAATACTGATATTTTGATCGCTGGTAACTTAAACTCCGGTTCAGTTGAGAGTTCACCATTATTTGCTTTCGGAGTTTTAAATAATACGAGTGGTTCCTCGCAAGTGACTGAAATAAGTATTGAAAACTTCTTACTTCAAGGGGTACAAGTTTTTGAAAATAATGTTTTATTAACAGAGGGAAGTGGACGTTTTTCCACACCGAGCAATTATGTAATAGTAGGAAATTTAACAGATTTAACGTATATATCTGTTCCACTCCGAGAAAGCGAAAGTAGATGGGCAACTTTATCCACTGATGAGAATAATATTCTCAGCATTAATCATGAATTGTCTGAGCTAGTTGTTACTAATTTTGATGGAGTTATATTAAACACGTTCAATTTTGAAATACCTAACAACGCTAATATTTTTGAGATATTTGCAATTGATGAAAATGAAATTGTAATTTATGTTGAAGTATTGCATGGTGTGAGAAACAGAATTTCAGTTTCAATCGAATAGGAGATCGAATGACATTGTTTAAATTAGTATTTATTAAATTAGTAAGACAAAAATCTAAAACTTCTTTATTATTCATATTAATTAGTACTATTGTGATCGTTATCTCTTTAGCAGTATCAATTCGTTTTGCTCTTGTAGCTACGAATAATTTGGCATTATTGCGAATACCTACTATAGTTACTATTGATATTGATTTAGATTCAGCAGCCGAAGCAAATGGTGTTTCACGATTCGATCCAATGTTGCGTCGAGAAAATATTCCTACTATAAGAGATTTTCAAAATATTTCTAAAATGCATATGGTCTATACCTATGATATGTATTTAAATTATAGTTTACTTTCGCACGATTTGTCTTGGTCTCGAATTTATGTTGATTTAACTCAAGTTGGTAATCTAAATCAACAAACGATAGACTTTGCGATATCAGGATTAAAAGGTATAAATCCTGAATCTCCCAATGATTTTCCAATAAAAGGCGTGTATAACCCTGATATAACAGATATATCAGCAGGTCTTATTTCTTTAGTTGCTGGTAGAACATTTAGTTCTTATGAAGTTAAAAATGCTGCGAAAGTTGCGGTTATATCTTCTGCTTTTGCTTCAGTTAATGAATTAAGTATAGGTTCTTTATTTCAACTTCATTCGACTTTCCATGATACATTGAAAATTATGGACTCTGGTGTTGGAATGTTTACATCTCGTTGGTTACAAGAGGATTACCTTTTATTTCATCAGGAAATATCATTTGAAGTAGTTGGGATTTTTGATGTTGAGGTCGAATTGAATTACGAATTATATTCAGATTTTGAATTGTTAACACCTTTAACAGAACTTGCGCAACTTTATAATCGCATTTATTTACCCATCACAACAGTTGAAAATATCATTTTAACCGAACACCGTGCAAGTTTGCCGTACATTGAACAAATGCGTAAAAGATTTCCTAATGAACAATGGGTAGATGAAGATGATGAACCAATTATCCAGGTTATTTTTGTGTTATATACTCCTAGAGATTTACAAACTTTCCATGAGGTCGCTACAGATTTATTACCAGAATTTTGGCACATAGTGGATTTATCAGGTTCACAGACTCATATTTTATCTGCTTTCGATTCGGTTATAATACTTGCGAATGGAGTTCTTGTTTTTGGTATTTTATTTTCAATCCTTGTTCTCACACTTGTCAATTTATTTATTGTGAGAGAACAAAAAAAAGAAGTGGGAATTTATATAGCTCTTGGTGATTCTAAGAAACATGTTATTTTTAAATTTTTATCTGAGATAATATTTATTGCATCAATATCATTAGGGATTGGTTTATTTATTGGAAGGATTATATCACAAAATGTTGCGATGTTTTTAATAAACCAAAATATTAATATTCAAGCAGAACAGTTGGATTTCATCTCAAATCTACCACTCGGACTAACACTTTTTAATATTCCACCACTAAATATTGAAGAAATTTCTTCTTATTTAACTTCAGGTTTTACATTTATAACTTGGCTCTTAATAATCACAATTGTGTTAGTAACAATTATTACCTCAACAATAATTCCTCTTATTTACTTAATGCGAATAAATCCGAAAAAACTCTTAATCGATTAAGAACTAATCCTGTTTCTTATATTCAGATTATTGGTGAAGATGAAATAAAAATAATTTCTATATCACCTGATTTAGAAATAACAATAAACGAAGTACAAAATTATATACTACTTAATTCTAATATTTTTGACTAATTAATCGACCAAGACACACCAAATATGTATTTACGGTGTGTTTTTTTCGTCTACTAACAAAAAAAGTCGTCCCTATAAATTGAACGACAATTTTTATATTTATTTTGCATATTTACGTTTAAATACTTTGTAGATTTCAATAAACGGAATAAGCAGTAAACCAACCCCGACAGAAATTACCCATTGTAAAAATGTAAGTGGCGTAACGCCTAGTGCACTTTGTAAACCAGATAGGAAACTCCATGGCATTAAACTAAAAATTACAAGAACGACAGTTGACATTACTGCTAAATTAACAGCTCTTGATTGGAATGGTTTTGAATGAATTACCGACTTCTTATAGTGGATTAGGTTAAACGGGTGAACTGTTTCAACTGTACCGAGCACTACATAACTCATCGTAACTGCAACAATATGGTTGTATGACGCAAAATAGTTATACGCGATGAAATACACTACTAAAACCACAGCAATCTGGAAGAATGAATGAACTAAAATCGTTAAACCTGTTAAACCACGGAATAAAGAACCACCCGTTGGGTTCGGTTTTTGTTCCATAATATCCCTCTCAGCAGGTAAAGATCCCATTGCAATCGCAGGTAATGTATCTGTTACAACATTAATCCATAAAATTAAAAGTGGATTAAAGAATGGCAAACCAAATCCTGCAATTAAACCAACAAGGAGCAACAGCTCTGCAATCGATAAAGACACTAAATACACGAAAATCTTTAAAATATTTGAATAAGTACGACGACCTTCCTCAACAGCCGACTCGATTGTTGCAAAGTTGTCATCAGTTAGAATAACATCCGCCGCACCTTTTGTTACCTCAGTTCCAGAAATACCCATTCCAATTCCAATATCCGCCGCTTTAATCGAAGGCGCATCATTTACTCCATCACCAGTCATGGCAACGACTTTATTCAGTGATTTGAGTGATTTTACAATGCGTAATTTATCCTCAGGGTTGACACGAGCATAAACTCTGAAATTAAGGACATTGGCTTTTAATTCATCATCAGACATCTTTTGCAACTCAGAACCTGTACAAACTTGTGATTCATCATCAGCAATGCCAACATCTTTAGCAATCGCAAAAGCTGTATCACGGTGGTCTCCTGTAATCATGACCGTCATGATGCCGGCACCTTTACAAACAGCAACAGAACGTTTTACTTCTTCTCGTGGTGGGTCAATTAAACCAGTAAACCCGATAAAAATTAAATCATTTTCGTCATCAACAGTTAATTCAGAACCATCAAATGCTTTATACGCAAATCCTAAAACGCGTAATGCTTTTTTTGCAAAACCTGTTGCTTCGATTCCTAAACGCTCAATGTCAGTATCAGTAATGTCGCGGACTTCACCGTTAATTAAGATTTTTGAACATCGTGTTTTAATAATTTCAAAAGCACCTTTTGTGAACATGATTTGTCCATTTTCGGTTTTATTTAAAGTTGACATCATTTTACGACTTGAATCAAACGGTAACTCACAAACACGAGGGTTTGTTTCTTCAATGTCGTCCTTATTAATCCCTAAAGAGTGGGCATAATGAATCATTGCCGCCTCTGTTGGGTCACCAATGGTTTCAAGCATACCATCAGCATCAATTTTCGCAACCGTATCATTACAAAGAGTCATACATTTTACCATCAATGCTTTATCACTCATACGCTCGGCAACATCAGCTGGTGGATAAGTTTCAACGATGGTCATTTTATTTAACGTAATTGTTCCTGTTTTATCAGAACAAATGATTTCTGTTGAACCGAGTGTTTCAATGGCAGGTAAATTACGCACGATGGCTTTACGCTCAGACATACGTTTTACACCCATAGACATAGTTACAGACACACAAATTGGAATTGCCTCAGGAATTGCCGCAACAGCAATCGCAATGGCAATCAATAAGTTATCTGACCATTCAAGTCCACGAATTGCCCCTAAAACAAGTAAAAATGCTGCTGCAACACCCATTACTGCTGTAATAATATTCATTGTTTTATGGAGTGAAATTGTTAGTGGGGTTTCAGGTGTTTTTTCATTTGCTAAATGGCCTGCGATTACACCAAGTTGTGTATCCATTCCAGCAGCAACAACCACACCTCGCCCACGACCGTATGTAATAATACCAGATGTAAATGCAATATTTTTCATATCACCTAAAGCCAAACCTTCACCAGTAATGACTTCAGTAGACTTTTCAACTGGGACAGACTCTCCTGTTAAAGCAGCCTCTTCAACCATTAAACTTGCCGTTTTAATTAAACGGATATCCGCTGGAACAATATCGCCTGCTTCAAGAAGGACAATATCACCAACAACGAGTTCTTCAGTTTTAACACTCATAACCTCGCCATCACGCATTACTTTTGAAAAAGGTTTGGTCGCTTTTTTCAATGCCTCAACAGATTTTTCAGCTTGGTCTTCTTGGTAAAAACCAATTCCTGCATTAACTAAAATGATTAATAAAATTAGTCCAGCACCAATCCATGAATCTCGCGAGTTATTTGCCCACGCGGTATAAATTTTAAGTCCCATAGCAACAAATAGGACAATCATCATGATATGCTTTAACTGCTTAATGAAACGCATCCATGCTGGTACTTTCTTTGCACCGGTTAACTCGTTTTTACCATTTGCGGCAAGACGAGTTGCTGCTTCGGATTTTGTTAAACCCTTTTTGTTTCCTTGCGTGAGTTCTAGGGTTTCCTCTACGCTTTTACTGTAAAATCCATTATTCATGACCTTTACAACTCCTTATTTCTAAATCCCTATTATAGAATTATTAACTCAATGTTAACAAATAGGTGACTTTGCCATTATACTCCTCTAAACTTTAAATTACAACCTTTTTTACAATAATAAAATATAATTTTATTGTTTAACGTTTTCATTAAATTAAAATCATTATAACTTTTGTTTTAGTAAAACTTTAGTAAAAAACAAGCTAAATTTAAGCCGTAAACTTTTCTTATACTTACATAAATTTAGTACAATAAAAAGTGTAGACGAACGTGTTATCAGCTGAAGAAATTTTGAAGGTGGGATTTCTTTCTGAAAGAAAGGGATGTACCCCCAAAAATTATCAAAACTGATGCGAGTCGCAACTAGCCTACAATAATAAGTGAAGGTACGCACGGAAACTGCGAATGAAAACCGCAATTAGTAAGGAGAATACTATGAAAAAAATACTAAAATTATACATACTAACTATAACAATAATACTACTAACAAATGGATGCAATAAAGAAGAAATGTATCAAGATGAGCCTGGGGTGATAGAGGTTATTAGTGGTTATCAAAATTCCGTTGAGGACGAGGAGATGGATGACGAGAATAAAGAATTAAATCACAAACAGGTGGGTCATGGGAAAAAACTCCTCTCAGATGCTGATGGTTTATTTTTGTTTGATTTTGAATTAGGATTTGAGGTTGCAAGATTTGAGGTTGATCCGTGGATTTTTGCGCGTCAGACGTTTGATTTGACATCTGGTTATTTTGGAGTGTTGCTAGAATTCGGATCAAGCGGTCGAAATATGATTTCAATGGATGCCGACGGGAATTTTGAAATGACGGATTTTGATGATATTAATGAAGATATTGATGAAAAATTAGTCTTTATTTTATTCGACGTAGCGCTCAATGTTGTTCGTGAAATAATTGTAGAAAATGATTTGATTGATACTAAAATTCACATGGCAATCGATGCGAAAATGGTCCATGATGAAATACTTTTATATTTTATAACTGATTGGATACATGCTATTATAACAGATGAACCTGTTTTCGTAGGTCGAATTAATTTAGACACCGGATTTTATGAAAAAATTACCGATTTAAAAGATGATTATGCGTTTTTACAAATAGCGATTATAAATAATAGTCACCTTGTTGTAATCGGACAAAATCTTCAAGAAAATAATAATGAAGTTATACTTGGTATTATAAATGTAGAAAATCGAGAAATTTCATGGCATACCGAATCAAATTTCCCGATTCATAGTAACGACCGCATGATTACAAGAAATGGGATTGTGTTAATCAGAGAAGAATTAATGCCACCAACGATGGGAACATCAGGTGGAATTAGCGTAGCAAGGGGTGAGGTTTTAATAATAGATACAAACCGCAACACATTACGCACAGTTTCAGTAGAAGGACTCGAAAGTTTTTGGGCGACACTCAGTTACGACGGACAATCAATCATAAGTATTGATGAAAATTTACAAATAATGCGGAAATATTCGGTTGACACAGGAGTTTTATTGGAACAGGTTTATATCAACATTAGCGGTGACCGTATTTTGTACATAATCGCAACCCAAACTGGCTCGATTGGAATTCGCACATTTTGTTCACAACATTTCGTACATCATTTTACACAGGTTGATTTTTAGGAGGTAATTATGAACGAATTGAAAAAAGCATGGATTTCTGTTACAAGAAGATGGGGAAAATCAATATTGTATTTTATGTTAATAATTCTTTTGGCAATGATAGCTGTTGGTGGTTATAGCGTATACATCGCAACTGGGGCGACGACGACAAATTTAAGAAATAGAATGCCAGCGATTTTAACAGTAAGATACGTACAGGATATTGAAGAAGTCACACGAATCTACGAAGAAACCGGTACTTGGGAACAACCACCAAATCCAACCCCGGAATTTATTAGACAAATCGGGCAATTTCCACAAGTAGCTTTTTATGATTTTTCAATCGACCTCGGTTGGTGGTCAGTATTTGCAACAGATCTAACACCATTTAGAGATGAGTTTTTCCCACCGATGTTCGGGGATTATATCGAAGGTTTAGGAACTGCTCTCAGGCCACGTGGAGTTACATCAACCGATTTTATAAGAACGCGAGAGGGTGTTATCGAACTAGTTGCGGGACGAACTTTCACGGCCGATGAATTAGAAAATTCTACGACTTATATACCAATCTTAATTTCTACGGGACTTGCTAATGCGAATAATCTTTCTATCGGATCATTAATTGAATCGCACGTCACAACGCAGAGTCATTCATATCAAGGAGGTGGCATTTACTCAACCGATCGCGAAGCCCCGCCTGTTTACTCACAAGATTTCGCACTAGAAGTCATTGGAATATTTGAACCAAAAATAGCAGAAATTACAGCCGAGATGGAAATGGATGAAGCATTTCAACTAAATAGAATCGCCACTGACGTACACCGAAGAATCTACTTACCAAATTTTGCTGCCGAAGAAATGTTTAATGCCAGAGTATATGGTGAAACCCTTGTTTGGGGTGAAGAATTTGTACTAGCTGACGTTTTTTTACACAGTTTTTTTGTGTTAAAGTCTCCTGAATTAATTTCACAATTTATGTTACAAGTAGAAAACCTTGATGGAAATTGGGAAGTATTCGATTTATCAGGCGGTTTTGATCAATTATCAGGTGCAATGCAAAATTTCGCAATGATTTCATCATCCGTGTTAATATTTTCCATTTTCATATCTATAATCCTAATTATATTAGTGATTCTTCTTTATTTAAAGGATCGTAAAACTGAAATAGGAGCCTATCTTGCACTCGGATGTTCTAAATCAAAAATAATTTCTCAATTATTAATAGAGCATATTCCACTTGCAATGGTAGCTTTATTGATAGCGATTATCTTAGGGCAAATTTTCGCACAAGAAATTTCTCAAAATTTATTAATATCAGAACTAGAAACACAATCTACGGTAGAAGTTGTTCAAGGTTATGATCCTCTTTCGAATTTGGGATACCGATTTATTATTTCAACCGACGAAATGTTTGAAAGTTATGAAGTAGGATTGGAAATTGGAGCAATTCTTGCATTCTTAGTTGGCGGATTTATAGTCGTGTTCGTTTCGACATTAATTCCAGTTTACATAACGGTAAATAAAAATCCAAAACAATTATTAATATCATAATTTTTTTAAAAGTAATCCGAGCTAAAAACAACGGATTATTTTTTTTGTATACACTTTCGGTAATTTAAATTTTACATTAATTAAATTAAATGGATAGATAACACTTTTTGATATCAACTAATGTCGAGTTTTGGAAAAAAAATTTTTAATTTACAAAAAATAACTATTTTAAAATAGGAAATGGTGGTATAATAGTTAAGAATTATTGAATTTGAGGAAAGAAGGAAAATTAATGAACTTATTAGAAGCGATTTTTTTAGGAATAATACAAGGCTTAGCAGAATTTTTACCGGTATCAAGTTCGGGTCATCTTATGGTTTTTCATCATCTTCTTCGAATCGAATCAAACGACAATCTAACATTTATCGTCGTCTTAAATCTCGGAACTCTTATACCGCTTTTATATATTTTTAGAAAAGATATTTTAGAACTTGTGCGACGACCTTTTCAAAAAACTGTACTACTTTTAATCATAGCAACTATTCCCATTGTAATCGCTACGCTTACATTTGAAAACTTCGTGGAGACTTTATTTCAATCCACACAATTTTTAGCTTTCGGATTCCTCGCAACCGGTATTATTTTAATCTTAACTGATAAAATCAAAGGCAATAAAAAAACGCTCAAAGACATGACGTACACTGATAGTATAACAGTAGGACTCACGCAAGCACTAGCAATTTTCCCTGGATTATCAAGGTCCGGTAGCACATTATCAGCTCTTCTTTTACGCGGAATTACTCGTGAGGACGCAGTTAAATTTTCCTTTTTAATGTCAATTCCTGCCGCATTCGGAGCGCTTGGCTTTAGAATTTTACGCATGTTTACAGGTCATATTGACGTATCACAACTTAACTTTTTAAACCTCTTTGCCGGGTTTATCGCCGCAATGATTTCAGGTTACTTGTCTATCAATTTAATGATGAAACTAATCAAAACAGCCAAACTAAAATACTTCGCTCTATTTTATGTATTCGGACTCACAGCACTAATCTTCGTTCTATTCTAACCAAAGCCGCTAAGGCTTTTTTTTCTGATTAAAAAAAATTAACGTCGTCCAAAATAACGAATACTGTTGTGCTTGATTAAGTAATCTATAGAATTTAAGAGCGCAGTATTAAATATGAGGTGATGACCATTAAAAAAATAAAAATTATTGCTAGAACGATTTTTTTAACACTTTTAATCTATCTTTTTATAGGCCTAAGACCTTATCTAGGACATGTAAATATTTCAAATGAATGGAAATCCGATTTTACAACATCATCTTTTTCAAACCAGAACATAATCCCAGAAAAAATTAGGCTCGTTGAAAGTCCAGAAGAAGCATTTTCTCATAGACTAAATCTGATAACAAATGCTGAATATCAAATAATTTTAACAACATTTACTATTCATGATGGAGTAACAACCGATAAAATAGTTGGTGCATTACTTGATGCAGCAAATCGTGGGGTTCACATCCAAATTTTAAATGATGGAGCATCTGGTAAAATGTCGAGAGATTATTTAATAGCACTATCTTCACATAATTTAATAGATGTTTATATTTTCACGCCGATAAATATTTTAAAACCGCACTTATTTAATAGACTTATGCATGATAAATATATGATTGTAGATACACAGTTTTTACTGCTTGGTGGTCGCAATATAGGTGATAAATATTTTAATCCAGAAGGTTTTGATAAAAGATTAACACTCGACAGAGAAGTACTGATTTTTAATAGTAATCTTGATTTTTCAGGAAGTATCGTTCAAACTATAAATTATTTCGAACAAAAAATCCAATCGGAGATGGTCCTATTACACAATCCGACGTCTCGGGAGATAGAGATAACTGCTGAAAATTTACAGAAACAATTTATCGAGTATTATCATCTTTACCGAGTTGATAGCCCTGCTGAGAAATTCGATCCAAGAAAACAAATGACAGAGGTGCGAAATATTACTTTGATTTATGATTCACCTCAAGTTGTGCGAAAAGAGCCTGTTGTTGGGTTTACTCTTTATCAACTTGCGTCTGAGAGTGAAAAGATTATTATGCAGACACCATATATAGCGTTAACGAGAAGAAATCAGGAACGTTTTTTGGAATTGATTTATAGCCGTGATGTGACATTAATTACAAATTCCTTAGCTTCGAGTCCGAACATTGCTGCTTTTTCGGCATATTATGTTGATAGAGATGAATATGTTCAACGTGGATTAAAGATTTATGAATTTCAGTCGAACACTAAGTCAATTCATGGGAAAACTTTTCTATTTGATGGACGGATTACAGCTATAGGCTCATTTAACTTAAATGAAAGAAGTTTGCGTTCAGATACAGAAACGATGCTTATTATTGATAGTGAAGAATTTCATGAAATAGTAATTGATGCAATAAATAACCAAAAAGCAAATAGTTTACGAGTGAATTTGGATAATGTTTACGAATATGATGATTATATTGATATCTCAGAAGTGGGTAACTTTAAGAGCATTTTATTTAATATATTTGGTAGAGTTATGCGTCCTTTTAGGTTTTTATTTTAATTTGATTAAACAAATAGTTTGACAAGTCAAATATTTTGATAAAAAAAAGTGTTGACTTTCAAACTATTTGGCCGTATACTAGTTTTAGAGATAGTTTGTTTATCAAAGTATTTTGAGACGTCAAAGTATTTGGATTATCAAAGTAAATGTCTCTTTAAAATTATTTATTTTAAAAATAATATTATATTTTAGGTGGTTCATATGAAAAAAAAATTCATAACTGTTGAGAATTTATCTGCTAGCTATATTGGAACATCTGTTTTGCATGATATTAATTTTGAAATAGAAACAAGAAATTTAATTGGAATAATCGGTCCTAATGGTGCTGGTAAATCTACGTTAATAAAAGCGATGCTTAATTTAATACCATCAACTGGGGTTGTAACAATTGATAATCAATTGATAAAAGATTTAAAATCGAACGTTACCTATATCAAACAAGGTAGCGATTATGACTTAACTTTTCCCATAATAGTTAGAGATGCAGTTCTTATGGGGTTGTATCCAACCCTTGGATTATTTAAGCGACCAAATAAAAAACATCATTTTTTAGCAGATCAAGCTCTTAAACGTGTAGATATGCTGGAGTTTAAGAATAGGCAGATTTCAGAGTTATCCGGTGGTCAGTGGCAACGTGTTTTAATTGCACGTATGCTTGTTGCTGATGCGGATTATCTATTTCTAGATGAACCATTTACTGGTGTTGATGCAGATTCTGAAAAAAAAATTATGGAAGTACTTCGTAGTTTACGTAATGAGGGTAAAACGATAATAATGATTTATCACGATTTAAATAGCGCTCCAACATATTTTGATGAAGTGATCTTATTGAATAAAACGGTTTTTGCATATGGACCGACACAAACGACTTTAACCGAAGAAAATCTCACACGTACTTATATTCGAGGTGAATTGAAAAAATGATTTTAGAATTTATCGAAGCAGTTATAACGCATAATTTTTTATTGAGGGCATTACTTACTGCAATTCTTATCGGTATTGCTGCAGGTATAATTGGCACATTTGTAATATTACGAGGACTATCGTTAATGGGCGATGCGATAGGTCATGCTGTTTTACCTGGTGTTGCTATGAGTATCCAATTAGGAGTTGATCCTGTAATTGGTGCCACGATTATCGGTTTGATAGCAAGTAGTATTATCGGATATGTAGTTGATAAGTCTGCTTTAAAAAAAGATACTGTCATTGGAGTAGTATTTACCTCATTTTTTGCGGTCGGAATCGTGTGGATTTCACAAATTCCAACAAGAGTTCATGTTCATAGTATTCTTTTTGGAAATATGTTGACAGTTACTCCTGATCGTTTAGTTACCTTAAGTTGGATGACAAGTGGATTAATTATTTTAGTTGTTTTGTTTTATAAGGAATTATTATTAACAACTTTTGATGAAACAATGGCACAAGTATCAGGTATGAAAACGAAAATTATACATTATGCTTTTTTATTCGTTCTCACTTTAGTTATTGTATTATCTCTTCAAATAACAGGGGCGATATTAATAGTTGCAATGATTATTACTCCAGCAGCTTCCGCTTTTTTACTCACGAATCGTCTACATTTTATGATTATTCTTGCTTCATTACTAGGAGTAATTAGTGCGATTTGTGGAATATTTATCAGTTTTACGTTTGATATTTCAAGTGGTTCATCGATTGTTGTCGTCGCAGCCGCCATATTTATTGTTGCATTTTTATTTGCACCTAAAGGAATATTGTTTCGCGTATATAAGACAAAAAGATTATTAGATTAGATTTACTTATTTTTAATGAAAAAGAAAGAAGGAAAAATATCATGAAAAAGTTTTTAAGTGGTTTAACAATTTTAACAATGGCTGTTTTGGTACTTGTAGGATGTAATAATAATAATAAACCTGAGGTTGTAGAAAAACCAAATAATGATAATGAAATTGTTGTGTTAGATGTGCTTGCAAGTTTTTCTGTTATTGCGGATATGATTGAGCAAGTAGGTGGACAGCATGTTGTGGTAACGACGATTGTG
>JGI24703J35330_11748520_pt1 | contig 18463 bp, 23 predicted proteins | sample TergutNt197P1_FD_35330 | JGI IMG/M metagenome (IMG submission 35330) | reverse complement strand
TTTCGTTATCTATCACATAACTTATCCACTCAATATCTTCGCCATAAACAACAGTAGCAAGAACATCTGGTAAAAGTACGTTCTCACCATTGTCAAAGAGGGCAGACGGCTCTATGACTTTAACTGCCAATGCACGATTTGTTACGATTTCAACAACTTCCGCTCTTATCGTTACCATTATGGCACCGCCTATGGTTAAATTGCCAACATCGTCGATATTATTTTCGCATAATGCGCCTCGCATTATATAAATTATGTTCGCTCAGTTTTTTATGGGATTATAACACGAGTACCCTACAAGCTCAAACGATAAGGGATAATTAGACATAAACCCTTCAGCATACATCTTCTAAAGAAGCGATTGTATTTCTATACTTGTTAGTATGCCTTTGTCAGAATATAAAAATATTGCAAAACCATCATTCTCGTGTACCAGGTTGGCTCGGACATTCCCGTAGATGTTTTGGTCATAACCGCTCAAGCGCGCATTATTTAATAAAGCCATCTTTTATGCCTTGATTTACCACATCCTCTACATACTCCCAAAGTTGCGGGAGAGCAGTTTTTACAGGCATCATTCGGTCGTATATTTTGCCTGCGGTAACTTTATACTTTTTCCATGGATAAGCCCCAAAGAGATAAATATTATGGAATGATTGCAAGCGGTCAACAGCAGATGCATACAAAGCATCCGGTGTTTCCATGAGGTCAAATTCTTCCCACAATGAGCGAAACTCTGCTGCTTGTTCGCAGGGCAAAAACGCGAACAGCTTATCCGCCGCTGCTTTTTCACGTTCGTCTTTGTCCGCATTACCTTCTACGTCATAGGCCGGCGTATCACCGGCATATATTTCAACCAAGTCATGCACAAGAGCCATTTTAATCACACGGTTTATGTCTACATCTGCGATGCCGCAGTATTCGTACAACGTAAGTGCCATTAATGCAAAATGCCAAGAATGCTCGGCACTATTTTCTTTCCTTGTATTTCCCGTAATATATGCCTGCCGCAAAATGGTTTTCATCTTGTCGGCTTCCGCCAAAAAGTGCATTTGGCTTTTAAGTCTGTCAGTCATAGCGTATCCCCCTTTACACGATTGTATCATGCGATGCGTGTTTGACAAGACAGTATTACATGCTATAATACACGCGGACTGCGCGGGGTTGTATATTACAGTTGTGTTACATTTTGTGTTTTGTGGCACAAAAACTACTGCCAAATCGTTTATTATGTAAGGAAGAGGTGATGGGTATTCTTTTTGAACTTAAAAATGTGCGAAAGATATACAGGATGGGGACAGAAAAAGTAATCGCACTGGATGACGTAAGCTTAACCTTCGAAAAAGGAAAAATTTATTGTCTGCTGGGTACGAGCGGTTCGGGAAAGTCTACACTTTTGAATCTTTTGGCAGGGCTAGAAAAACCTACATCGGGAAGTATAAAATTTAGAGGCAAAGCACTTGAAACCCTTAGCGAAAAGCAATTGACGCTTTATCGCCAAGGGTATATTGGGTTTGTGTTCCAGTCATACAATTTACTCCCCACGCTCACTGCACTGGAAAATGTTACGCTACCGCTCATTTTCCGCCGTATGCCTAAACGAAAACGTATAGCCGCAGCACGCAAGATGCTAAAGGCTGTAGGATTGGGCAACCGATGGCGACACAAGCCGCATGAGTTGTCGGGAGGCCAACAGCAGAGAGTGTCGTTGGCACGAGCGTTCGTAAACGAGCCGCAGGTTATTTTTGCGGACGAGCCTACGGGTAACTTGGATACACGCACCACCTATGAGATGATGGACATGATAACAAACATGGCGCGAGAACGAGAGCAGACACTTATAATTGTAACCCACGACACAGAAATTTCGCAGTATGCCGACCAAATAATACGTGTGCGCGATGGAAATATAGAAAGCATAACGGAAGGACTCGGAAGAGGCCCAAGCGAAGAAGAGAGGAATTTAGAAAATGAAAAAAACAATAGCAATGCTACTGGCGATGCTCCTGTTACTGACGACAGCAACACCCCTTCTGGCGAGTACGAGTGAACGTATAGCCCATTTACAAAGGGAGATTGCTCGCGTAACAAGCAGTATAACCGATGCCGAACTAATATATGGCAGTGGACACGAAAACACAGTACGACTAAGAAACCAACTCAACGAGTTAAACGCAGAGCTTGTATATGAACAAGCCCGCCAAGAGGCAGAAGCCCAAGGCGCACCCAGAGTAGTATTAGTAACCCCACAAAATATTGCATTAGAACCGGGCGAGTCGCAAGATATTGTAATAACCTTGCGCAACGTGGGTACACTTGCGTTACAGAGTCTGTTTACCACTGCTGCGACTTCGGCGGGCAGCCCGTTTACTGTAGAATTTTTGGATAACACAAACAGCATATCGAGACTAAATGCAAACCAGCAACGCGCAATGACAATGCGAATTACTGTGAACGAGAATGCTTCACCCGAAAACTACAGCATCACACTAAGCCACTTTTTTCAAGACCCGCAACGCCGTCCACAGACATCAACATCTACAATCAACGTGCGCATAGGCGGCATAACAGGTACCCCTAATGTGCGCCTAACCAACTTCCAAAACATGCACGCGGGTACACTTGCACCCGGTCAAACATTTACGGTAAGCGCGAACATACAAAACCTCGGCACAGCCACAGCACGCGACATACAAATCAATACACCAAACAACATGCTTCCCGAGCATTTTGTTTTTATTGAAAGCCCCGACAGCCTAAACCGTGCGGCATTCGACACTATGGCAGTTGGCTATTCGAGTATGCTAAATTTTGTATTCCGTGTAGACAGGGATGCTGGTACAGGTGCGTATCCGATTAATTTTGTTATCACAGCCACCGACGAGAGCGGCGAAACAATTCCCCCTGTCACCATACCCTTTATTGTAAATGTAGAGGCACCGGACGACGATGACCTGCCTAATCTGGAGGTACGCGACATGCAGTCTCCCACAGGCATGGTCAATGTAGACCAAAACGCACGCATATCATTTTATTTGTTTAACAATGGTGAGACAGAGGCCAGAAATATCCGTGTGACAGCTACACCCCCGACAGGGATTGCGCCTGCGGCAGGTGGTGTTACACAGGTTATTCCGAGTCTCGCCCCGGGCGAAAGCCGTCAAGTAACCTTTAATTTCCGTCCGGAATCTGCCTCACGTACACAGAGTTATACCATCCGTTTTGAGGCAGTGTTCCAACTCGGGCGTACAGGCGAAAGCGAAACAATGCCCATCTATGCATGGTTTAATGTAAACAATCCCGACCAAGACGATGACGATACGCATACACAAATCCCTATCGTAATTGTTTCTGAGCATAACATCTATCCCACCACACCCCGAGCAGGTGAGGAATTTGAAATGACAATCACATTCCGAAATACAAACGCGACACGCACGATAAACAATATGCGCGTCCGTCTGGAAGAACAACGCACAACAAACATCGGCGGCAACCAAAACCAACAAACCCATTTTGCAGGGCTGACACCTATCGGTGGCAGTAACACCCTCTTTATAGACTCCATTCCGCCACGCGGCGAAGTCACAAAAGTCCTGCGTTTTACGACATCTGCCGATGCAACGCCCGGCACGCATAATCTCGAAATTTCGTATAACTACCAATGCCCTGACGGTACATTCCCTACACAAAACGATGATGTACTCATCAGCTTTCCTGTAGCGCAGGTCATGCGGCTGGAACTCGCAGAAGTCAACATCCCCGAGAGTACGTCGGTGGGTAGCTCCGTATGGTTTTCTTTCCGCATTATAAACAATGGCCGCGTCAATCTCTCCGACATGCGCGTGCGCCTCGAAGGCCCCTTTGACAACTCCGAAGCAGGCGGTGAGGACGGCATGTTTATCACGCCCATCAACGCACAGCGTTTTGCTAACTTCGAAGGTCGTTTTATGCCTTTTGAATCAGGAATGCAACGAGGATATTTTATCGTCTCCGGTGCTGACAACACAGGCGAAACAATAGAACTGCGTCACGCCTTCAACATCATGGTAGACGAAGGATGGGGCTTCGATGACGGTTTTGGCGGTGGTGACTGGGGTGACGCATGGGGTGACGGCGGCTTTGGCGGCGGCGGAATGGGACGACCCTTCCCCGACGGTGGTATGCATTTTGAAGAATCCGACGAACCAAATTTTATAGTGCGCTTTTTCCGCAACTTCTACACCAGACCCGTAGCCCCGGAATGGTGGGATGAGGACTTTATGGGAGAATTTAATGAAAGAAATGCCGCAATCATGGGCGTAGAACCCGATACAACAATAAACTGGCTCGCACTTATCCTTACCTTTGCAGGTATCGGTGTAGTTTGCGGTGTCACAGCTATCGTAATCCGTAACAAACGCCGTTCAAGGATAAACTTTGACGACTTTGATGATGAGGACTAGACCATGAGAGCGATTGATACACTTAGCATGTGCTTCCGCAACCTTATAAAACGCAAACTCCGCACTTTTCTTACGCTATTGGGCGTTATGATTGGTACCGGCTCTATTATCATTATGATTTCGTTGGGGCTGGCTACCGATGCGCAGTTTGCCCAGATGATTGAGGACATGAACCTTAATATGACCGAAATCCAAGTGTTTCCGCAATGGGGCGGCATGATGTGGACAGAGGACGGAATGCAGGAGATGAACCAGCGCGACATCACCGACGAGTCTGTGGAGCGGTTTATGCGTATACCCGGTGTACGTACCGCTACGCCTATGATGAATGAGCAGTTGCTGTTTCGCAGCGGGCCTTACACCATGATGGCTTCTGTCACGGGAGTGAGGCCGGAGGCACTGGAGTTGATGGGATACAATCTCGGATACGGCCGACTTTTGCAAGAGGGCGGCGAGTTTGAGGCTGTATTTAGCATACGCAGTGAGCGTGGTTTTTTTGACGCAAGCGATGGGAGCTGGAACAGCCCGCGACAATGGGATACAAGCGATGATGTAGAGACACTCGTTGATATTCATGAGGACTCGATTAGGATTTATTATGACACCAGCCAGTTTTGGAATACACGCGACTGGGGCTGGGGTTTTGGCGGTATGGTCGATGAGGATTTTGGTCTGGATTTGGAAGAAGATTTCGCGCCGCTTCGTTCTTTTGAAATAAATATCGTAGGCGTAATCCAACCGCCCGAAATCGAACTGCGATGGGGCGGCGGAACGCAGATTTTTATGGATATAGAAACACTGCGACTCTTGAATCAAATGAGTGACGAGACGCAACGCCGCCAACGCGAAGAGGATGAGTGGAATCCGTCATTCAGTGCAATCACAAGCGGCCCGCGCCAAACCTATGGTGATGTACGTGTACGCACATACAGCATGGATGATACCGCCGAAGTTGCAGAAATCATACAAGAGATGGGGTATCAGGTGTGGTTCCCCGGAGAATGGATTAATAATCAGCGCGAAATGCAGAGAGGTATGGAGACCCTACTAGCCGCCATTGCCGCCGTATCTCTTGTCATCGCCGCAATAAATATCGCAAATACAATGATAACCTCTGTCACAGAGCGCACCCGCGAAATCGGTGTCATGAAGGTAATCGGTGCATCTATATCAGATGTGCGCAAGCTGTTTTTGCTGGAGTCTATGGTAATCGGAATCCTCGGAGGAGTTTTGGGCGTGGGTTTGGCTCTTGGCATATCCTACGCGATGAATAATTTCGACATTGAGTTTTTGAATAATCTAAATATGGGCGCACCCATCATTGCAAACGAAGGCGGCGGTGTTGTTTCTCTTATAACGCCGTGGCTCTGCGGACTCGCACTGGCTGTGGCAGGCGGCATCGGCCTCGTAAGCGGCTACTATCCCGCATGGCACGCAACACGACTAAGCGCGCTCGCCGCAATACGAGGAGATTAAATGAAAATAATATTGGCATCAGGCTCACCCCGCAGGAAGCAGTTAATGCAGCTTGCGGGTATTTCTTTTGAAATAATTGTCTCGGATGTGGACGAAACAATATCGGGCGACCCGGAGTACCAAGTCACGGAGTTGGCATTACGTAAGGCTCGTGCAGTACCTGCCCCTGATGACTCGGTCATCATCGGAGCAGATACGCTGGTATATGCCGGTGGTCAGGTGCTGGGAAAACCACGCGATGCAGATGAGGCATTTGCGATGCTTAAAATGCTGTCGGGGACAAAGCACACGGTATACACAGGTGTGGCAATCATCAAAAGCAAGGGCGATGAAGAGCGGTTTTTTTGTGACCGTACGTATGTGTATTTTCATCCGCTTACAGATGAAGAAATCCATGCATACATTGCCACGGGTGAGCCTTTTGATAAGGCGGGCGCATACGGAGTACAAGAACGCGGCGCAGTCCTGGTAGACCGTGTGGAGGGTGATTTTTATACTGTCGTTGGGCTTCCTATTTCTAAATTGTATCGCGAACTCTTGGATATGGGCGCGCTTATATGAAGCACGCGATTTTTGGAGTGGGAGTGGATATAGTAAAGGTGGAGCGTTTTGAAAAATACGTTGCCGACCCTTCTTGCGCATTTATGCAAAAAATATTCACCTCCCGAGAGCGGGAATATCTCTCGGGCAAAAAAGCTCAATCCATAGCAGGTATTTTTGCCGCAAAAGAAGCCGTTGCAAAGGCCCTCGGCACAGGTTTTGCAGGGAGACTCCCTCGCGATATAGAAATTTTGCACAAGCAAAGCGGTATGCCATATGTAGTATTGCATAAAAAAAAATCTCGCCGCCGATACAAAATCCATGTGAGCATATCGCACACCGATACAGACGCAATAGCGTATGCAACTATAGGAAATCATCAATTTTAAGGGGGTATAATTTTGAAAAAGAGTACACTAAAAAATACTCAACCGCCCTGTTCGCGGTGAAGCATCGGGTTTTGAGAAGTAGTGCGAAAGGGGCATGGTATTTTCAGCCAGTGGGACTTTGATTTTGTGGAGAATGATTTTGACTTTACAGGAGCGAAGTCCCGCCTTTTTTTATTCCACGAAGGGGCGCACGGCAGTATCAGCTTTGATGGTACTGCCGTGCGCTCGCTTGTTATTTTTGATGTTTACTTTATCTTTGCAAGGGGGTACAATAATTTCAAGTATTCTTGAGGTTGGAGGTTTTATAATGAATTTAGCAAGAGTGTCAAACAATGGACAAATTACTGTGCCTGTAGAAATTCGACGCGCATTGAAGATTAGAGCAGGCGATAAACTATTATTTTTCCGAAAAGACAATGGTGAAATTGTTGTGCAAAACCCAAATATCTCAGCTATAGCAGAAGCGCAAATTGCTGTCACCGGAAGCAATTATTCCGAAGATGAAATATTGACCGACGTAATGAATTTGAGATATGAGGCAACACAGACATGAGGGTAATGATAGATACAAATGTAATTGTGTCTGCCGTATATAATCCAAAATCAAAGACTGCCGCTGTTCTTTGTCATGTGTGTGAAAAACATGAGCTTGTTTTATGCGATTATATTATCGCTGAATGTTACGATGTGATAATGCGAAAGTTTCCACAACATACCCCTGTGTTCGACAATCTACTGGCAACACTTGGATATGAACTTGTTGCCGCACCACGAGTGGGTTTAGAAATGTCTGACCCAAAGGATTCACCCATTTTGAATGCGGCAATAATTGCTGATGTTGATATTATCGTCAGCGGAGATAAACACTTCATAGAACTTGATATAGAACGTCCGCAGGTTTTATCCCCCACTTCGTATTTTGAAACGGAATGTAGAGGCGAAGAAACGTAAAGCAACTATATTTGTTGAAGTCTGCAAAAAAAGCAAAGAACACCGTTTTTCCTTCTGTTACGATATGGATGTGGCTAGGAGGTGAAAAAATGGATTGGCAAACAAAAACTCTTTTGCTTATTTAGAGGTAATAACTGCGAATTTGCAGCATCTTCATTCATTTGTTGCAGATGCCATCAATAACTAGGCGTGTTAAAGTTGCCAAATCTTTTGCAAAAGCGTATACTCTACTCTGTGATTGTATAATTATTCATGGGATGGAGTTTTTTATTTATGAAAAAGATGAAGTATGTACTTATGATGTTGCCCTTACTTATCTTGGCCGCGTGTGGAGGAGATGACGATACCTTCCAAATCGGCATAATCCAAGTGATGGAACATCCCGCGCTGGAGGCTGCGCAGGCAGGTTTTATTGCGGCGTTTGAATACTATGGTATAGAGGCGGAGTTTGATATACAAAACGCCTTGGGTGACCGCACGATTTTGCCGACCATTGCCGACAGATTTGTAAACAACAATGTAGACCTCGTACTTGCAGTGGCAACACCCAGTGTGCAGACCATGTTTGGTGCGACGGACAGCATCCCTATAGTAGGCTCGGCAATCACTTCTTACGAAGCTGCGGGTGTAGTAAACAGCAATGCCGCACCCGGTACAAATGTAACAGGTGCGTCGGATATGAACCCCATAGAATTGCAAATCGAAATGCTCTTTGAGTTTGTGCCGCATTTGCAGACCTTGGGTATTGCCTATACTTCCAGTGAAACAAATGCTGTTTATCAAGCAGAACTCGCCACCGCACATGCACGTTCTCTTGGTCTTACGGTTGTCACAAGCTCCATCACAGCCATCGCCGAAGTCCAACAGAATATCCTGTCGCTCGCAAGCCGCGTAGATGCAATCTGGCTACCCACTGACAACACACATGCCGACGCAATGCCCATCGTAGGCCAAGTTGCAATAGAGACGGGCGTTCCCGTTTTCCCGGGAGAAAACCAAATGGTAATGGGTGGTGGTATTGCCACACTTAGCATAGACTATTTTGAGCTGGGCTTCCAAAGCGGGCGTATGGCACGCGAAATCCTAATCAACGGCGCAAACCCTGCCGAGATGCCGATTGTGTTTGGCAAGGATTTGTCGCTGGAGTACATCGTCAACGGTTTTATGGTGCAAGAGATGGGGATGGTAATACCCGCACGTTTTGCTGACTATGTTTGGTTTCCGGAGGACTAAAATATGTTGATTATTCAAGGCGCGGTGTCGCTTGGTTTGATTTTTTCGCTTATGGCGATTGGTGTTTTTCTTTCTTTTCGTATCCTAAAAATGCCCGACCTCTCTGTCGAGGGGTCGATTATTTTGGGTGCGGGGATGGCGGCGCGGCTGGTGGCCGGTGGGGTCAACCCATTTTTGGCCACCGCTTTTGCTATGGTAATCGGATGCCTTGCGGGGCTTGTGTCGGGGATTTTACATACTAAGCTAAAAATCCCCGGGATTTTGTCGGGGATTTTGACCATGGTTGCTTCGTATTCGATTGTAATACGGATTATGGGGACTTCCAATGTGCCACTCTTGCCCCACGGGCCGCAACGTGTTGTGTCGGTATTTACTTTTTTGACTGATGCAGGGCTTTCGCGACCAAACGCGATTATTCTGTTTAGCCTTGTTATTGTCATCGTGGCAAGTTCGCTCCTCTACTGCTTTATGGGTACGGAGTTTGGCAGTGCAATCCGCGCAACAGGCAACAATCAGCAAATGGTGCGCGCACAGGGGATTAATACCGATGTCATGATAATCGCATGTCTCATGCTCTCTAATGGGCTTGTTGCATTGGCGGGCGCGCTTTGGGCGCAACAACAGGGATTTGCATCTGTGGATATGGGAATCGGCACAATCGTCGTAGGACTGGCCTCCGTCATCATAGCAGAAGTGCTTTTTCGCCCAAGGATGTTTTGGACGAGTCTCATCGCAATCGTCATCGGCTCGATTATATACCGACTCATCATCGCACTCGCATTGAGCGTAGATTTTATGCGCCCCACAGACCTACGTCTTGTCACTGCAATAATCGTCACAATCGCATTATGTATGCCCCTCATCCGTGAAAAAGGTGCAAAGATTTTTGCAAGGAGGGTGAAATAATGCTAAATATCGAAAACATCCACATAACCTTCGAGCCCGGTACACCCATAGAAAAACATGCCCTTAACGGCGTGTCCCTTAGCCTGGAACGCGGCGACTATGTCACCGTAATCGGAGGAAACGGCGCGGGAAAAAGTACATTGCTAAACATCACCGCAGGCACACTCTTCCCCGACAAGGGAATGGTAAGTGTCGATGGGGTCAACATCACTCATATGCCCGAGTACAAACGCGCCCAATACCTCGGTCGTGTATTCCAAGACCCACGCAGAGGCACAGCCACCGACATGAGTATAGAAGAAAACCTGGCCTTGGCCTATCGCCGCGGAAAAACTCGTGGTATGCGCTGGCATATAAATAATAAGGAACGCGGATTTTATCAAGAACGCCTTGCAACCCTGGAGCTTGGCCTCGAAAATCGCCTGTCGGACAAAGTTGGACTGCTCTCAGGCGGACAGAGGCAGGCATTGTCACTGCTAATGGCGACACTAAAAGAACCCAAGGTATTGTTGCTCGACGAACACACCGCCGCCCTCGACCCAAAAACCGCAAAAAAGGTGCTGGAGCTGACCAACAAAATCGTAAACAAATATAATCTAACCACCATGATGGTGACACATAATATGCGCGATGCCCTAAAAAACGGCAACCGCCTCATGATGATGTATGAAGGAAATATAATCTTGGATGTAAAGGGCGAAGAAAAAGCGAACCTAACCGTACAGGACTTGCTAAAGATGTTTGAGACAGCAAGTGGAGAAGAAATGGCTTCGGATAGGATGTTGTTGACGTAGGTAAATAATGCTATACTACCCCCAAATTTCAAAGGGGGTTTTTTTTATGCAAGAAAATAGCTTTGGTCAGTTGTTAAACACATCTATTTCGAGTGAAGGCCAGAGACGATTCAGGCGGTTTAAGTATTTATTACCTACCTTTCTTGCCTTTGCTTTGGTGATTTGGCTTGTTTTAGATGAGCTTGCTCACCCCGGAAGTGTTATAGTCAATGATTATGAATGGCTTTTTATTGTTGGCATTGCTGTGGTTGCTGTTATGTATGGGGTGTTTGCCGGATTTTTTATGCGGCTTTATTCAGAAATTAGGGTCTATGAGGGTGGCCTGTATCTGGCATATGGTTCCGAAACGTTGGAGATTCCGTTTTCTGATATAAGCGGGGTTTCTAATCTGCGGATTAATACCACCTATGTAGGCTTCTTCCCTGTCCACAAATCGCGCACAGTCTATATAAGCCGAGAAAAAAAGAGCATAACACTAAACGCCAAACGCTCGCCACAACCCGAGGAGTATATAGATGTACTTATAGACGCTTATTTTAACTATGTAACAAATGAGCTTTCACCGGAAAATATCAACCAAAAGCACATAACATTTTCTGACAAGTTGGAGCTAAAAGACGGACAATTTTTGAATTGGACTCATCCCGTAGTTCCGCTTGAGGACGCTACATTCGCACCACAACAAAACTCGGACACCATCAGATTGGTACGCGAGAGCAATCAAAACGAAAGCATAAAAGTAAAACCCATAGACATGTGGAACGAATCCATATTGTTTTATATTGTAGAAAAATTTGGAAAGTACGACCCTGTAGCAGGGTCAACGGTAAAGCACAATATCCAAAACTAATGGGGGTATCTACATGGATGTAAAAAGAAAAAGTAATATAGTTGGGTTGATTGCTTTATTTGTTATTCTTGTGGTATTGGGGCTTGCACTTGGCTATCTGTACATTGCCTTGCTGGACATAATGACCAGTGCATGGCTTGCGATTATTGTTTCCCTTGGGTTTGGGGGACTGCTTGCGATTACAGTATTTTTCGTCAGATTTTGCATGGTCATCACCAATAGACTCGCCTCTTTTTTTGTAGTGTTGGCGGGTCTTTCTATTGTTTATTATTTAAAATGGAGTGTATTTTTTGCCCTGTGGTTTGCCAGATTCAACGACTATGATATAGGAATGTTTGCGGATTTTTCTGTATTGATGGAGTGGACAGGGTTAATAATATCGTACCATTTTGCATATCCCGTTTCTGAATTTATCTACGACCTGACGTTTTTTAATTATCATGGCACATGGAGCTGGGACGGCACCATGGTGACGGGTGTAGTACTTGGTGTTATATGGTTTGTCGAATTTTTGATTATATTTGTACCATCTTTATATGTGGCGGTCATAGAACCCGGAGTTTATCTGGAAAGTAGGGGAGTGTTTGCCGAAATAAAACTCATGAATTATGCATTATCGTCTTTTGACGAAAACGATTTGACCAAAATAAATGAGGGCTTTATCGCCCCCATTATAGAAAAACCATTGGCCACAGACCGAAATCAAATAAATGCAGTCGCTCTCTGCTACGAAAAAGACCAACTAACCGAGTACATTGCGATTTTCCGCGCAACCTTAGACGACAAAACAGGCGAACTAAGTACCGGAAAACGACTAACCACAGTCGCATTGTCAGTAGAAAAAGTAGAAGAGTTAAAGGCTGAAATGGAAAAAAAACATAGCACAGAAACAGCTTAGATTATCTCCACATTAACTTTCTTTTCTTCATTAATTGCGGCGGCTTTTACCAGCGTGCGGATAGCGCGAGCTATTCTGCCTTGTTTGCCTATTACTTTGCCCATGTCATCAGGGGCTACTTTTAGGCGCAGAGTGGTAATGCCGTCGTTTTCTTCTTCGATTACATTAACCTGCTCGGGTTGCTCCACGAGATTTTTTGCTACGAGAATTAATAATTCTTTCATGGCAAAGGCCCTCCTTTATACTCCGGATTTTTTTAGGAGTGCGCGGACGGTTTCTGTGGGTTGCGCGCCTTTAGAAATCCAGTCTTTTGCAGCATCTGCATCTACGCGGATTTCGGAAGGCTTTTTTGTTGGGTCATATGTGCCGATTTCTGCCAGCACTCTGCCGTCACGCGGGGTGCGGCTGTCTGCTACTACGATACGATAGAAGGGGGCTTTCTTCGCGCCCATTCTTTTCAAACGGATTTTTACCATTTTTACTTGCTCCTTTGTTTTCTTATTAATTAAAAAAGGGAAGATTCCCTAATTTGCCAAAACCTTTTTTACCTTTTTTCCCAAACATACCGCCCCCTGCGAAGCCCTTTAACATTTTGCGCATTTCTTCAAATTGTTTTAGGAGTCTGTTTACCTCAGGGACACTGCGCCCACTGCCTGCGGCAATGCGACGCTTGCGCGAGCCTGTCAGGATGTCGGGGTTTTTGCGTTCTTCGCGGGTCATGGACTGGATGATGGCTTCCATGTGTACCATTGCTTTCTCGTCGATTTCTGCACCGGCCAATGCGGCTTGGTTTGCGCCGGGTATCATGCCGATTAGGTCTTTGATATTGCCCATCTTTTTGATTTGTTGCATTTGGGTAAGAAAATCTTCAAGGTCGAGCGAGTTTTCGCGGAATTTTTTTTCAAGCTCTGCCGCCTGTTTTTCGTCAAAAGCCTGTTGTGCCTTGTCGATGAGACTAAGCACGTCGCCCATCCCCAAAATGCGGGAGGCCATGCGGTCAGGATGGAAGGCCTCCAAGTCCTCCATCTTTTCGCCCATTCCTACATATTTTACGGGCTTGCCCGTTACCTTTTTTACAGAAAGTACGGCACCGCCGCGTGTATCCGAGTCGAGCTTTGTAACAATAATACCATCTAGTCCGAGTTTTTCGTCAAATGTGGCGGCGACATTTACTGCATCTTGTCCCGTCATCGCGTCTACCACCAGCAGGATTTCCTGCGGGCGTACCTTGGTACGGATTTGGCCGAGTTCGCCCATCAATTCGTCATCTATATGAAGCCGCCCTGCGGTGTCGATTAAAACAATATCATTGCCGTTTTCTGACGCATGTGCAATGCTTTTTTCTGCGATTTCTACAGGGCTAACCTTGTCTCCCATCTCAAACACCGGGATGTTATAGGTATTGCCCACCACCTGCAATTGTTTGATTGCGGCAGGTCTATATACGTCACAGGCCACAAGAAGCGGGCGTTTTCCCTGCTTTCGCAAAAGCCCAGCGAGCTTGCCCGAGCTTGTTGTTTTACCCGCACCCTGTAGTCCCACCATCATGTAGACAGTAGGTGGCTTAGAAGAAAAAGTAAGCTGGCTCTGGGTCGAGCCCATGAGCGAAATCATTTCTTCGTGAACGAGCTTAACAACCTGCTGGCCGGGATGGAGATGCTCCAATACTTCGTTACCCACAGCCTTTTCTGTAATGCCGGAGACAAACTCCTTTACAACACGAAAGTTGACATCGGCCTCAAGCAATGCAAGGCGCACCTCACGCATGGCTTCTTTTACATCAGCCTCCGAAAGCCTTCCCTTGCCGCGCAACTTTTTAAAAACGCCTTGCAGTTTTTCGCCCAGATTATCAAATGCCATTAAGTTGCTCCTTTTAAACGACTTTACATTATTGAACACTCCCACAATGCTCTTATCTTTTTTGATACTTTTATGTTTGCAGGGGTGTTTTCCAACTCATCGAGAGCGAGTGTGATTTTGTGGGCCTTGTCCACCAGCCCCAACAAATCCTCGTATTTTTCTAACCTATTACATACACGTTTTAACAAATCCGCCACAGCTTGGGGCGTAATCCCTGCAACCTCACCAACCTCCGCCAACGAGCAATCATCCATAAAATGCATGGAAAAAATCTCCCGCTGCCGCTCTGTAAGAAGCTTTTCATAAAAGTCGTACAATAAAATCTTACGTTGCCGCACGTCCTCTATATCCATGGCGACACTCTCCTACAGCAGTCATTCGTAAAGTATAAATACTTTATAGCAACAAGTCAAGGATTTTTTGGAAGTAGATGTTTTGGTCATAACCGCTCAGGAAGGGAAAACCCTCCCCAACAGAGACTTCCATCACTACTATTTCTGAATCTAATATCAATTGGCGCAGTTGTTCTTCTCCCCTCATCAGTATATGAATACTTTTCATGCAGACCCATAATCACTATTCTATGTTCTACAGTAAAAGATTCATACACAAAAACATCTATTCTTATTGTGCCGTCTCTAGATACGCCAGATTGAATCCTATGCACGTAATCTACTGCCTCAATTTCAGAAATCATTGCCAACACACGAGGGTCTTCTACATTGCGGGGAGCATTCATTCGCGACCAACCAATTGCTAAAATTACAAAAGGTAACGCTGCGATAAAAATAAGTATGAATAATATAATTATTGATACTAATAAGATTTTTTTCCATTTTTTCTTCCTGTCCACCATAAACACATTCTCCTCAACTTGCCAAATTGTTTATGACAAAATCCATCTTTTTCTACCCGAAATATGCCAATCCTATATAGTCAAACAATCCATTATGCATCCACAAACGACTCAGATTCAAGGTACGCTCGCTTCCCCATGAAGACACCGTCACCAGATACTCATTTCGAGAATTTAAGCCAATTTCCGTGATTGTAACCCAATGAATGCAGACAATGGATGTACTCCCTGTAGTCGTAAATAACAGAACACTCATTCCCATACGATTCGTGGCGTATGCCCTCGGTGCAGATGTTGACTGGATACGTCCGACAGAAGATACATCTTCGTTAGCGCAAATCGTTTTGAATGGACGAGAATTGCTAATTCCACTTGATGGAACTATCACGCCGGAGTTGGCTAATCTTGGAATGGATGTGCCAGCGCAAATTATCGACGATAGAACAATGGTACCGCTTCGTTTTGTAAGCGAGTTCTTTGGGGCATTGGTAAATTGGGACGGCGAAACTTCGGAAATAGAAATTATTAGAGATACATCACTTGGAGCTAGAGATTCCCAAACATCCACCCCGTTAGCCACCACATCTGTACAGACAATCGCCACACTTCCGCGGGAAGATGAAGATGATTTAATCGTCACATTCGCCGCATAATGTTAGAAAACAATATCGGAAGTGGCTTCCGAAAATGAGCAAAACACAAAGCCGCCACTGTGGATTTTCGTGTCTCGGTGGCGGCTTTATTGTTTCATAAAATTTATTTTTATTGGTCATAAAATTTTTTCGTGTTTTGACAAAATACCTACTTGACAAACACCATCCTTAGATGGTTGCCTTTTGAATCCAACGGTCTATCTTCTGGCACAGACCTGTCAGAGGGATTTAGACCAGCTCTTTGAACAGCACTAGCAATTTTGTCATAATCATTAGACCCGTCCCAGCGGTGTGAAATAAAAGTGTTCGTATTACTCATTTTTTCCTCCTTGCAGAGAATAACTCTGCTTATCTTTTTTTATTTGATACATTCATAAGAAGTGGCAATTGTTTCAACACCAACATCAATCTTTCCTAACTTAACGAAAATGCTTAGTGCTATATACAAAATGATAAATAGCCATGGAACGACACGCTCAACATGAGAAAGTGGCCAATACAATTTATAAGATTTACCGTTGCCAAGCAAATTCCATTCGTATGAAAATAAGTTGAGTGGCAGTTGTTTTTCTATTTCGTGGATTAGCTTAAATTTACCTGAGTTTAGCTGTCCGTAACTTCTAATGCCAAAAAACCAAAACAAAGCTAAAATTACTCCTATGGCGGATACTAGGTACATATAATTTCCAAAATCCTCTTGAAACCATGAAGCGACTGTAAGTAAAGCTACATTGGCTGTGATAAAAAAACTATTCGCAAGGGAGCGGCGTTGACTAATTCTGTCAGCCAACTCCACATACAGCTTGTATTGTTCAAATAGTCTTTTATCATACTCTTTATCACCACTATGTTTTTTGTTAAATAGTTTCGTGATTTTCGCACCTCCTGATATATTCAAATAAGCATCTTGCGACATATCTAGCTAAATTTACAGGAACGGCATTTCCTATAATCTGTTCTAAATCGGTTTTAGTCCCCTCAAACTTAAAATCAACAGGAAATGTTTGAAGTCTTGCTCGTTCCTCTGTCGTCAAAACTCTAACTTGGGAGAGGTCATGGGTAGCATCGCCATCATGCACTTTGTAAGTGCTTGGTATTGGTCGATTAACCCCCCTAATAGTAGGACTAGGTTCATCAATACCGAAAATGCCACGCCTAGCGTATGAGCGAGGATGCCTATAGTAGTATTTAGTGTTAAGTTCATCACCTAAATAATCATAGATAGTCATGCTGGTGTCAGATAGATTAGAAATTAGGGCATTTTGCAAAAAATCATCTTCACCATGCAATTCGCCAATCATAAAGAAACGCTTTCTTTTTTGTGGCACACCACATTTTGAGGCATCTAAAACAACCTGTGTTAATCCGTAACCACTGCGCTTGAAAATATTAATTGCCTTTTGCAAAGTATCGGACTTGGTTATTCTATCAACATTTTCCATAACAAACCATTTAGGCGATACACCGCATACTAATTCTGCAAAAGTAATAGTTAAGTCAGCGCGTCCATTACTTTCATCCCTTTTACCTGCCGAAGAATAATCTTGACAAGGGGGACCGCCTATTATTATGTCTGGCCTAAGTTCGCTAAAATATGAGTGCGAGATAGTAGATAAGTCCAACAGTTCAGCACTATGGTTGAAGTTTTTATTGTATATCTCTATAGCCTTATCCCAAGCGTCAAATGCAGAGTGAATTTGAAATCCAGCAGTTTGAAATCCTAGTGATAGCCCTCCACAACCACAAAACAAATCTAATGTTCTCATACCAATTCCTCCTTGAATAAATCAGGCGAATTGTAAATGATTGCGTCAAATCTTCTTTCTGGGCTTAGTAAGTTTTGCCCACCACCTAAAATGATGTTCTTAATTTCATCCTTTCTAATTCGTGGTGCTGTTAGCTCGGCACAACTCATAATGTGATTAGTTCTTATTCCGCTTGTAGCAAATGCTTTATCGTTTTTCGTATTGTACGATAATTCATCAATAATTTTAGCACCATCAAATTTGCCATCATTGGCGTAGTCAGACAGCATCTTAAAAAGCCAAACAACACTCCTTGTATGTCGTGAAATAGACGAAATCTCAGAGTTTATATTTGGCATAAATAAATTAAGAATACCTAAGTTGCTCCAAACGAACACATCTAAGCAATTATCAGATAATTGTGGACATTTGCCCTCTGTTTTCCAAACAGGATTTAATACTATAGGCGATTGCAAAGCGCACTTGTCATTAGCAATTTTACGAATTACCGAACAAATTTCATTTATAAATGGTAATACGTTCTTTGCTTGCGTCCAATCATCAATTTTGCTTGCCAACTGACTAACCAATTCCCATATTTCCTCTTGGTTGCCGTTGTATAGTTCAATAAAACTACAAGCAAGATATACAATTGTATCAGGTCTAACAACGATTTCTGAGCCAAACTTATCATCAGTAAGCAGACAAGTGGTGTTGTCTGGTAACGCTGTAAGTTTAATTTCTAAGCTACTTATGCACTTATCGCTACCTAAATCTATAACCGAAATATCGTTTCTTGGAATCGAACCAATAACGTATTTTTGAAATGGTGTATATGAAGTTTCAAAAGCAAAATAAGCGTTTTTT
>JGI24703J35330_11748521_pt1 | contig 18471 bp, 16 predicted proteins | sample TergutNt197P1_FD_35330 | JGI IMG/M metagenome (IMG submission 35330) | reverse complement strand
TCGGGTTGCTCTCCAGCATTGCCCTATCCTCTCGCCTGTATCATGAATGATAACCACGTTGTTCACACCCTATACCCACACTAATCGGCGATGCCCCGTATTTCTTCACCTATAAATTTCCATGCCCACGCCCCAAGCCCTATTCTATGGGGAATTGGTATCGGCAAAAGGCTCAAGGCGAGTGCATGAAAAACAGGGCTTTACTTTCCAACCCAAGTCATAAAGGTCGGACGGCTAACGCCTAGCCTACGCGCCGCCGCGCTGGCAGAAATTTCTCCGCTTTCCCAAAGTTCTCGGATAGCTTCAAATTCAGCGGGTTTTTCTATGGGCTTCCGACCAAACCTAACCCCGCGCGCCTTGGCGGCAGCAATGCCCGCACTTGCCCGTTCGTGATTTAAGAGCCTTTCCTTTTCGCATACATAGCACAAAACTTGCAAAACCAAATCTGCCACAAAAGATGCCGTGATATCCTGTTCTTTGTGTCGGGTATCCAGCAACGGGAGCATATCCATCACAACTATGTCCGCTCCCATTTCCTTGGTGATTCGCCGCCATTCGTCTACCACGGCATTTCTGTCGCGCCCGAGCCTATCCAAAGAATCAATTACCAAGGCATCGCCGGGCTTCAATTGCATCACCATTTCTTGATACGCAGGACGTTGGAAGTTCTTGCCAGACAACATTTCAATTACAATAGAATCTTCCGGCACTCCGAACTCCCGAAGGGCAATAATCTGCCTGTCGGGGCTTTGTTCCTTTGTGGAGCATCTTACATAACCTTTTAGCTGTACAGTCATTGTGTACCGCCTCCTTTAAATTTTTGCTTGCGCAAATTTATTTTAGAAAGCGGCTACCATAATTTTCGAGCAATCCTCCGTAATTCCATGTATTTTTTCAGCCTTGGGGCATCGAAGCCCGCGACCGTATTATTCGTTAATCAAGGTCATAGTTCAAAACACTTGTGTGTGGTTTTTCATTTGCATGGTATGAATTGCCATATGCTCGGCAATGCTTCCGAATAAAAGTAGAGCGCACAGCGGCAAGCACAGGAAAGAGGCTTTATGGACATTGGTGATAGGGTAAAAGCAATAAGAACTTCCGTTGGTATCACTCAAACTAAATTCGCAGAACGAATAGCCGTTTCGACTTCGTATGTTTCGGAAATTGAAACTAAAGTTAAGGAACCCAACGAACGCGCAATTCGTTTAATGGCGGCAGAATTCAACGTAAACGAAAGTTGGATTAGAAACGGGCAAGGCGCGATGTTTAAGGAAGATGTTAGCGCAGATTTTTCAGAGGCTATGGTGATTTTCAAAGCACTCGACCCACGACTTCAAGGTAGCGCATTAAAACTCCTAACTGTGATGGCAGAAGTTGATGAACTCATGCAAGGCAAATAGCGTCATACACACTGGAAAAGGGTATCCGCCGTGGACACCCTTTTTTGTTTCTTCATTAAATAGCTGTCCTACTGCCCCGGCCACCTCTCGCGCCGCCCAAAGAGGAATTGGACGGCATCGGCAAAGCCAGACTCGAAGAAAAATCGCATCTGCGCACCGTCTAATTCCGAGTATTTGTTCTCGCAATCATCAAGTAGCTTCAACTGCTCCTCGGACAGCGTTTTTTTCAATTCGCCTACTGCTTCGTAGAACGCCCTCGCCGCTTCGCCTAATTCGCGACATTCATTCGCACCGTGGAAATTCACGCGCTCGGTGACAAACTCCATTGTCGCTGTGTACATATCTTTCATAAACAACACCTGCCTTTTCTAAATTTTTGGCGGTGCTATATATCCCGTACAATGACTGAAAATACAAGTCATCTTTGAACACGGCGATTATGTATTGTGATTTGAACACTTTAACGATAGCCTAACTTTTTGACGATAACGTCTTAAATTCCTATGAGGTGGGTGCAAAATTTCGATTTTGCACTTTCCACACGGGGTACGGCAGGGGCGTGAGGACAAAGTAAAAAGTAAAAAGTAAAAAGGCTCTCGCTGTTGGTATCCTGTCCCGCGAAAGCCTTTATTTCTGTGGTTGTGGGGCTTGTTGGTGTTAAAATAACGATGGTGGGTTTGTATCAATCCCACCATTGTTATTTCAAAGAGATTGTGTCCCTTGAAGATTCGCCCGACATTTTTGTTTATCGGTGCGTCCGTCGTCTTTTTGATAACGAGAACATCTATCTCAAGGGCTTCCTTGCTCAGTTGATGTTCATTTTCAAAAATAAGAGAATCTGCATAATCGTCCAGTTCGAGTTGGAGAGCGGCAAAAAAAGCATCATGCCAATATACTTTTCCCCAATTCTCGGATTCGTGCTCCACCACAGTGTCATTTATCAAATCTTTGTCCATGCCTCCCCCTTGCTTCCCGCCAATCTGATTTTAACAAAGAAAGAACATAGACGCAAGAAACATCTAATCTCAAGAAATAATACCCATGCCTTTCGCTTCTTTAGCGGACACCCAATTTTTATCCCTGCATTTTGTGCATGTTTGACATAACCCAACAAGTTTACCAAATGAACGCTCTTCGTTCCAATTTCCCATAGCTCCGCTACACTTGGGACACCATCCATTTTTATCGCCCATTTCATCCATTTTCAATGCAGCGTTTATTGAGGATATTTCATTTTGTAATTCATTTGCTTTTCTGATTGCGATGTCTTAAAAAATCAATCCACTTTTCGTGACCGTCCGAGTCGCGGGCGACACTTGTGAATAACCAATTCACTCCCGGAAACATTTGGTCGGACAGCGAAATAAGGTTTTTCTTCTGCGCGCCTTTAATCCTCAAAAACATGCCAAGGAGGGTGTTGCCTCGTAACTCGTGTGTAGCGCATTCGAACAAAGGTGCGGGTGTCAAGTTTTTTGTTCGCGCATTCAACAAAGTTATTTCAATACGAAACGATTGCTGTTGCACAGTGCGTTTGGTCAACCATCCGTCAATCATCGGTCAATCATCCGTCAATCATCGGTGCCGACCAAATTTACGTGGTTGACATATCTGAAAAATTGGAATAAGCTGTTGAAAAATTCGTGTCAAATAAGGATTCACGCGTAAAGTGCCGGTTGATGGGATGTATCTTCCGGACGAAGGGCAACGGTTCGAATTGCCCGCGGTGTGCTTCCGCATCCACTATCTTAGGGGAACTCCCTTTTGTTGTGGTGACACAACAAGGAGGAGTTTTTTTAATGTCGCATTCACACACGAAGAAAGTCGTGCTAATCGCGCTTTTAATCGCGATTGAAATCTTACTTACGCGTATCGCGGTCATTCAAATTCCGCCGGGTGCGGCGGTTATTCGAATTAGTTTCGGGTTCGTTTGCATTGCGATAATCGCAATGCTTTACGGGCCTGTTTTTGGCGGAATTGCGGCGGTTGTTGCCGATATTGTCGGGATAACGCTTTTTCCTACGGGGGGCGCGTTTTTCCCGGGGTTTACGATTTCCGCGCTTGTAATCGGTGTGGTTTACGGGCTTTTTTTGCACAATAAGCCGCCTGTGCCGTTTTGGAAAATATGCGCCGCCGCAGGGATTGTCACAGTCGGGATAAATTTCGCGATTGATACGCTTTGGATTGCAATAATCCCGCATTGGGGGTACATTGTTTCCGGCGAGGCAAACATCGACGGCGAGCTTTTTGGGCGAATCGGCGCGTCGTACGTCGCGCTGATTCCTATAAGAATCGTTCGCACCGCTATTATGCTTCCATTGCAAATTGTTGCGCTTCGATTTGTTACAAGCGAACGGTTTTCGAAGATTTTTAATCGCGACTAACCGTGCAAGGAGGGCAATTTTCATGCGAATGTACGATTTAATCAACAAAAAAAAGCGCGGTGGCGCGCTTACGGACGAGGAAATTTTTTTCGCGGTGGACGGATTTACATGCGGCGAAATCCCGGATTATCAGATGTCCGCGCTTCTTATGGCGATTTATTTTAAGGGAATGGATGCGCGGGAAACGGCGGCACTTACGATGGCAATGGTCGGCGCGGAAAGCGCGCCGAAGGCAGGCACAATCGACAAACATTCCACCGGCGGAGTCGGGGACAAAACGACACTTGCGGTTGTGCCGATTGTGGCGGCGTGCGGAGTGCCGGTTGCGAAAATGAGCGGGCGGGGCCTTGGGCATACCGGCGGTACGATTGATAAACTCGAGGCAATTCCGGGCTTTCGAACCACGTTTTCCGCCTCGGAATTGGACGAAATTGTACAAAAACACGGTTTGTGCATCGCGGGGCAATCGCAAGACCTTGCGCCCGCCGACAAAAAAATTTATGCCCTGCGCGACGCAACCGCTACGGTTGACAGCATCCCGCTTATTGCCGCAAGTATTATGTCGAAAAAAATCGCGGCAGGCGCGGGCGCGATTCTTTTGGATGTAAAAACGGGCAACGGCGCGTTTATGAAAAGCCTTGACGAGGCGCGTGAACTTGCGCGCGCAATGGTCGAAATCGGCGAAAACTGTGGGCGAAAAACCGTCGCGATTATCAGCGATATGTCCGCGCCGCTTGGTCGCGCAATCGGAAATTCGCTTGAAATCGGCGAAATTTTCGCGCTTTTACGCGGGCGCGCCGAGCGCGCAGTGAATGCGGACAGCGCATCTCATGTTTCGCAGATTCCGCACGTTTCGCACACTCCGCACGCCCCATTGGAGCCGGATGCGATTTTATTTTGCGAACGCTTGCGCATCCTCTGCGAAGAACTCGCCGCGCACATGCTCTTTCTCGCGGGCAAAGGCGACATCGACACCTGCCTCAAAATGGCACAAAACGCGATTTCAAGCGGCGCGGCATTGGAAAAATTCGAAGCAATGCTTGCAGCACAGCGCGAGCGCGCCAAGCGCGCGGTGGGAACCGATGACACATTTCAACGGCCACCCCTTCCCTCGAAGCCGGATTCTGTTTCGGGTTCCTCGCTACACGCCAAGCGCGCGGTGGGAACCGATGACACATTTCAACGGCCACCCCTTCCCTCGAAGCCGGATTCTGTTTCCTCGCTAAATCTTCCGCGCGCCGCGCATATTGTCACAATAAATTCCCCGCAAAACGGCTTCATAGGCGGCTTCGACACCGAAGGCATCGGAATCGCGGCAATGCTTCTGGGGGCGGGACGTGAAAAATCCGACGACAAAATCGACTATGCCGCCGGAATCATACTGCACGCAACCCGCGGCGACCGCGTAAAAATCGGCGACCCCCTGGCCGAGCTTCACACCTCCGACGATGCCCTTATCCCCGCCGCACGCGAAAAATTTTTGGATTCGCTGATTTTTTCGCAGGTTAAACCGCAAGAACTGCCGCTAATTTACGAAAAAATCGGAGTTTGAAAAAATCGACGGATACTTTTTTAAAACAGAGTCGGCGAGTGACACTCGCCGACTCTGTTTTTTTGGGCGAGGAAATTGCTTCCGGCTTCGAGGGAATACGTCGCCGCCGACACATGCCCCCGGTTCCCACTGCGCGCTTGGCGCGCTTTTTTACGGGCGAGGAAATTGCTTCTGGCTTCGAGGGAATGTGCCGCCGCCGACACATGCCCCCGGTTCCCACTGCGCGCTTGGCGCGCTTTTTTACGGGCGAGGAAATTGCTTCCGGCTTCGAGGGAATGTGCCGCCGCCGCCACGTGCCCCCGGTTCCCACTGCGCGCTTGGCGCGCGCGCGCGCGGAAGTGGAAAAAGATGAGGTTGAATTTTAAGAAAAAAGTCTGTACAATTACGTCGGTATTTTGAATTCAAAAGCGCGGAGGATGCTACATATGAATAGCACTCACGGTACATATTTTTTGGGCATTGATATTGGCTCGACAACGATAAAACTCGTTGTTGCGGACGAAACTTTTCGTACGGTTTTCGGGCGGTATCGTCGGCATCATTCAGATATCAAAAATACCCTGCTTTCCCTTGCGTCCGAGGCTCGAAAAGAGCTTGGCGATTTTTCTTTCCGCGCAATGATAACCGGGTCGGGCGGGCTTTCGCTTGCGAACTGGGTCGGCGTGCCTTTTGTGCAGGAGGTTATCGCTGTTTCGGATTCGATTGAAAAATTCGCGCCGCGCACAAATGTCGCAATCGAAATCGGCGGCGAGGACGCGAAAATTATTTATTTTACAAATACAATCGAACAACGCATGAACGGCATTTGCGCGGGCGGGACAGGCTCGTTTATCGACCAAATGGCGACCCTTCTCGACACCGACGCCGACGGACTTAACGAACTCGCAAAAAACCACACCGTGATTTATCCCATCGCGGCACGATGCGGTGTCTTTGCAAAAAGCGACCTCCAGCCCCTTATAAATGAAGGAACTGCGCGCGCCGACCTTGCCGCGTCGATTTTTCAGGCAATCGTAAGCCAAATCATAAGCGGCCTTGCGTGCGGGAAGCCGATTCGCGGAAATATCGCGTTTTTGGGCGGCCCCTTGCACTTTTTGTCGGAACTTCGCGCGCGGTTCGTGGACGTTTTAAAACTTTCGCCGAGCCAAATTATCACGCCCGAAGAAGGTCATCTTTTCGCCGCGCTCGGTGCGGCAATTCGCGCGGAAACCGAAGGCGCGGAAACCGATATCGCACGGCTTATCGACAATTTATTGGAACAACAAGAACTGCCCTTCGAAATTTCGCGGCTTGCACCGCTTTTTTCCACGCGTGACGAATACGACACGTTCCGCGCTCGTCATTCCACACACATCGTCCCAAAGGGCATTTTATCCGAATACGAAGGCGATTGCTTCTTCGGCCTCGACGCCGGCTCGACGACCACGAAAGCCGTGTTAATCGGCGCGGCGGGCGAGGTTTTGCACACATTTTACAAAAGCAACGAGGGCAGCCCGCTAAATGTCGCGCGCGAGGCCTTGGCCGAAATTTACGCCGCGCTTCCGCCAACGGCAACGGTCAGATATTCCTGCGTGACGGGCTACGGCGAAGGGCTTTTAAAAACCGCGCTTCGTGCCGATATGGGCGAAATCGAGACCGTCGCGCACTATCGCGCCGCCGCGTTTTTCGACCCCGCCGTGGATTTTATCCTAGACATCGGTGGACAGGACATGAAATGCTTGCGTATAAAAAACGGCATAATCGACACGGTTTTGCTGAACGAAGCGTGTTCGGCCGGATGCGGCTCTTTTTTGGAGACGTTCGCGCGCTCCCTGGACCTTCCAATCGACGAGTTCGCGCAAAACTCATTGTTTGCCGAAAATCCCGTTGACCTTGGCTCGCGTTGCACCGTTTTTATGAACTCGCGAGTCAAGCAAGCGCAAAAAGAAGGTGCTGATGTCGCCGATATTTCCGCCGGTTTGGCATATTCCGTAATAAAAAACGCGTTGCAAAAAGTCATAAAAATTACCGACCCCGCTGAAATGGGCAAAAACATCGTCGTGCAAGGCGGTACGTTTTACAACGAAGCCGCCCTTCGCGCGTTCGAACTGGTTTCCGAGCGCGAAGCCATCCGCCCCGATATCGCAGGCCTGATGGGCGCGTTCGGCGCGGCACTCCTCGCCCGCGAACGCTTCAGCCCCGGCCGCATGGGCGAGCAGTCCGCCGCAAAGCGGACGACCGCCCCCCGCATAAAAACAACGCTTCTTTCGTCATCCGAATTGCAAGCCCTCAAAACCGCAACCTCACACACGCGCTGTAAATCCTGCGAAAATAATTGTCTTTTGACCATAAACAACTTCTCGGGACTTCTTCCCGAACCAAAAGCTAAGAAATCGAAAAATGCCAAAGGACGAAAAAACAAACCCGCCTCAAATGAAAAAGGTGCAGGGGACGCGTCCCACGCCGAGGGTATTGGGCAGGACCCGACCGCCCGCCCGGCGCGCCAGTCGCGCGAAAAAGGCGGTGCCAAAGGCTCAGAAAACCGCTTCATCTCCGGCAATCGTTGCGAGCGCGGCATCGGGAAAACTACGCAGAATTCGGAACTGCCGAATTTGTACGCGGCGAAGTACGAGCGTGTTTTTGCGTATGAATCGCTTGCGGAGGCGGACGCGCCGCGCGGTCGGGTTGGCTTGCCGCGTGTTATGAATATGTATGAAAATTATCCGCTTTGGCACACATTTTTTACCGAGCTTGGGTATCGCGTGGAGCTTTCTCCTCGTAGTTCGCGGGCGTTGTACGAGTCGGGGATGGAGTCGATTCCGAGCGAGTCGGAGTGCTATCCCGCAAAACTGGCGCATGGGCATATTATGGCGTTGCTTGCAAGCGGCGTTAAGTATATTTTTTATCCCTGCATTGCGTTCGAGCAGGAGGTCGTTTGCGGCGCAGACAAAACTTACAACTGCCCGATTGTCACGTCGTATCCGGAAAACATCAAAAATAACGTGGAGGAAATTGCAAAAATTCGCTTTGAAAATCCGTTTTTTAATTTGGCGGACGAAAAAAGTTTGATGAAGCGAATTGTTGAGGAATTTCCGGGGCTGCCTGCCGCGGAAGTTCGTGACGCGCTGAAAAAAGCGTTGGCAGAGCAGGCGCGATACCGCGAAGATGTGCGGCGCATGGGCGATGAGGCCGTAAATTATATTGAAAGGAACGGGCTTACCGCCGTGGTTTTGGCGGGCCGCCCGTACCATATCGACCCGGAAATTAACCACGGCATCCCCGAGCTTATTACATCGTACGGGATTCCGGTTATAAGCGACGACGCGATTGCACATTTGGGCGAAATCGAGCGGCCGCTGGGCGTGCGAGACCAGTGGGCGTATCATTCGCGAATGTACGCGGCGGCGTACTGGACGCGGGCGCGCATGGATGTTGAGCTGATTCAGCTAAATTCGTTCGGCTGCGGGCTCGACGCGGTGACAGCCGACGAGGTGCAGGAAATTCTTGAGGCGGCGGGCAAGATTTTTACATTGTTAAAAATCGACGAGGTGACAAATCTCGGCTCTGCGCGCATTCGCATTCGCTCCCTTTTTGCGGCACGCGCGGCAAGGTATAAAAACCTTGACGGCGAAGGCGCAACCGGCTTCGAGAGAACGCGCGGCAAGCTGAATGTGTACTCCGGTGTCAAGCCTGCGCCTCGTCCGCCGCGCATTGTTTTTACCGAAGAAATGCGTAAAAAACACACGATTATTTGCCCGCAAATGACGCCGATGCATTTTGATATTATCAAGGACGCGTTTTTGTCCGAAGGGTACAATTTAGTCGTTATGCCCGCGATGGACCGCGCTTGTATTGATACCGGGCTGAAATATGTAAACAACGATGCGTGTTATCCCGCGCTGATTGTTGTGGGGCAGGTTATTAATGCGCTGAAATCGGGCGAGTACGACCTCGAAAATGTGTCCGTTATGATGTCGCAAACGGGCGGAGGTTGTCGCGCGTCGAATTATATTGCGTTTATCCGCAAGGCCTTTGCGAAAGCGGGTTTGTCGCATGTGCCGGTGATTTCGTTTAACGCGCTTGGGCTTGAGAAAAACCCGGGCTTTAAGTTCACGCCGGGCTTGATAAATAAGGCGATGCAGGGGCTTATTTACGGGGATTTGCTGTCGCGCGTTTTGTATCGCACGCGGCCTTATGAGGCGGTTGCGGGAACGGCGAACGCACTTTATGAACACTGGAACGAGCGGTGCCAAGCGGCGGTTCGGCGCGGAAATTTAGGCGAATTCAAGCGGAATGTGTATGAAATCGTCGAGGATTTTGACTCGATGCCCCTGCGCGAAATCGAAAAGCCACGCGTCGGCGTTGTTGGCGAAATTTTGGTTAAATATCATCCCACGGCGAATAATGATATCGTGACCTTGCTCGAAAACGAGGGCGCGGAGGCCGTTGTTCCCGACCTTACGGATTTTATTTTGTACAACGGCTACAACGCGGGCGTTTTGCACCGCTATCTCGGCGGCACGAAGGCATTGAGCATCGGAGGCGCGCTTGGCGTTCGTTTCATTGAAATGTACCGCAAACACATGCGCCGCGCGCTTGAAAAATCCGCGCGTTTTACCGCGCCGATTGACATCGCCGAAATGGCGGAGCTTGCGAAACCAATCGTTTCCGTGTGCAATATCACGGGCGAAGGCTGGTTTCTTACCGCCGAAATGGTCGAGCTTATTCAGACCGGCGTGAACAATATCGTTTGCACACAGCCCTTTGCCTGCCTGCCGAATCACGTTGTCGGCAAGGGGATAATCAAAAATTTGCACAATAACTATCCCGACTCAAATATCGTTGCCGTCGATTACGACCCCGGTGCGAGTGAGGTAAACCAGCTGAATCGCATAAAATTAATGCTTTCGGCAGCGCGTCGGCGCGCCAAGCACGCAATGAACGATGCGGGCGCAGTGAGCGACGCGAGCGCTCCCCGCGTCACCGCGGACACATTCCGCGAGCAAGACATTCCTTCGAAGGGTGCGGCGAAAGTGTGAGAAATCGAAGAAAGGAACGCGGGCGACGAATTTCTAATGGCGATTTGTACGCTCGGCGAATGGCGAAAAGTATGAACATTCAAATATTCGGCAAGAGCAAGTGTTTTGACACAAAAAAGGCGGAACGCTGGTTTAAGGAGCGCAAAATAAAATATCAGCTCGTTGACCTGCCGCGATTCGGACTTTCGAGAGGGGAATATCAAGGCGTTCGCGCCGCTGTTGGCGGGATTGAAAAATTAATCGACACGAAGTCGAAGGAATATGAAAAAAACTACATCGAGTACACTTCCGATGCCGATGAAATCGAAACGCGACTTTTGGATAACCCCGGAATGTTTGTTACGCCGATTGTGCGAAACGGAAAAAAGGCGACGGTGGGCTTTGCGCCGGAGGTTTGGTTGGAGTGGGTTTAGGGCGTGAAGTGTGAAAAAACAGCGAGAGGAACGCGGGCGGCGAATTTTTAATGACGATTTGTGCGTTCAGCGAATGGCGAAAAGGATGCGTGCGATGAAAATCACGATAATCGGCTTCGGAAGCTGGGGAATTCCGCTGGGCTGTCTTCTGCACAAAAACGGACACAAGGTTACGGCGTGGGATAACGCGCAGTACGTCGAAAAGCTGCTTAAAACGCGGCGAAATGAGTACCTGCCCGAGGCGGAAATTCCGCCCGAAATTGAAATAACAAGCGACATTTCCGCGGCGGCAAACGGCGCGAAAATGTTTGTATTTGCGTGTACATCGCGTGCGATTAGCAAAATCGCGCCGATGTTCGCGCCTTTTTTTACGTCCGAAAAAATTATTGTGAACACATCGAAGGGGCTGGAGGAAACGAACGGGATTCGCATCTCGCAGTTTTTGCAGGGCATCGGGGGTGCGCCCATCGCGGTTTTATCCGGGCCGAGCCACGCCGAGGAAGTTTTAAAAGGCATCCCGACAACGGTTGTCGCCGCGTCGGAAAATGAATCCGTCGCGATGCTGGTTCAAGAAATTTTTTCATCCGAAACCTTTCGCGTGTACACCTCGACCGACGTAATCGGCGCGGAAATGGGCGGCGCGCTTAAAAACGTAATCGCGCTTGCGGCGGGCTGTTCCGACGGCCTCGGTTTTGGCGACAACACAAAAGCCGCGCTGATTACACGCGGCATTGCGGAAATTACGCGTCTCGGCGTTGCAATGGGCGCGGACGAGCGCACATTTGCGGGGCTTTCGGGCATCGGCGATTTAATCGTTACCTGCACAAGCAAACATTCCCGCAATTGGCGTGCAGGCTTCGCGCTTGCGCAGGGCAAAACGCTCGCCGCCGTCCGCGCGGAAATCGGCGCAACCGTCGAAGGCGCAGACACCGCCGCCGCCGCCCTCGCCCTCGCAAAAAAACACAGCGTTGATATGCCCATAATAGAAGAAACAAATCGCATCCTGTTCGACGGAAAAAGCCCCAAAGACGCAGTCGTCGCGCTCATGCTTCGCGAACGCAAGCAGGAGTAGCGCGCCAAGCGCGCGGTGGGAACCGGGGACATGTGTCGCGGGCGACGCGTTCTCTCGAAGCCGGATGCGGTTTCCCGGCTTATGAAAAAGCGCGCCAAGCGCGCGGTGGACACCGGGGACATGTGTCGCGGGCGGCGCGTTCTCTCGAAGCCGGATGCGGTTTCCCGGCTTATGAAAAAGCGCGCCAAGCGCGCGATGGGAACCGGGGACATGTGTCGGCGGCGACGCGTTCTCTCGAAGCCGGATGCGGTTTCCCGGCTTATGAAAAAGCGCGCCAAGCGCGCGATGGGAACCGGGGACATGTGTCGCGGGCGACGCGTTCTCTCGAAGCCGGATGCGGTTTATCCTCCGATGAAAAAACTGCCTTGCAAAATCATAAACGAGAATTTTATATTTTTGCAAAAACGAGTCGGCGAGTGTCACTCGCCGACTCGTTTTTTTTATCGACCGGGAAACTGCATCCGGCTTCGAGGGAACGCGCCGATTTCCACACATGCCCCCGGTTCCCACCGCGCGCTTGGCGCGCTATTTCCCCGAAACGGTTATCCCGTCCAAACAAACCCACGGCAAATGCGTCGTGCCGTTTGTTACGCGTTCGCGCGAAATTGCCGCGATATTTTTCAGCGCATCGAGAATGTTAAATGAAATCATGGTTTCTTGAAGCGCGTCGGTTATCGCGCCGTTTTCTATCAGGAAGCTGTTTTTTGCGACGCCCGAAATATCGCCCGACGCGCCGGGCGAACCGCCGCTGAAGCGGTTTAGTAAAATTCCGCGCGGGGTGGATTTTATAATGTCCGCAAGCGCGACGTCGCCCGGCATGACTTCAACGTGATATGTCGAAGTGTCGGCGCGGGGTTTGCCGGTTTTCCTTGCGCCGTAAAGGCCGAGGGCGAAGGATTTTAGTACGCCGCCGCTGATGAAATCTACGTCGCGGGTGATGTATCCGTCGCTTGTCCAGCGCGGGCCGGTTATGATATGCGGCTCGGCGAGAGGCGCGGCGCGGAAGGTTAATTTTTTGTCTGCGACTTGTGTGCCCAGCGCGTCTTTCCAGCGCGATGTGCCTTCAATAAGCGCGCGGTCCGCGAGGAAATTGTCCGTAATCGTCCCCCAAAGCATGTCGGTGCAGGCGGGGGTGACGATTATTTTGCCCGTGAATTTTTCCTCGACCATGCGCGTGTCGAGGGATTTTACCGCTTCTTCCAAAAGCGTGCGGTGCATTCCCGCATCAAGAAACGCGGTGTTCGGCTTCGTGAAGGTCGCGCCGTCGTAATTAAACGATGTGCCTTTTTCGCCATCTTTTGCGACAAACATACTGTGAAAATTATACGCGTCGTACTGCGAACCGAACGTCACTCCGTTCGAATTTACATACGCCTCCTCGGCGGCGGTAAGCGTCGCGGAAAAGCCCTCGACTATAATTTTCGGAAATTCGTCGCGGACTTGCTCGATATATTCGCGGCTTCGCGCAAAGAGGCCGTCCCTGTCGTTTGTGATTTCGGGCTTGATAAAATCTTTGTTTTCGACGAATTCGGCGATGTCAAAGGCGTCGTCGGGTTCGCCGGATTTCGCGAGGGCGATGCAATCCGTTGCCGCCGCATCGATGCTTGCGCGGTCATGCTTATTTATAACGGAAACGCCGCGCCGCCCGCCGACAATCGCGGTTAAAACCAAGCTGTCGTCGAAAGTCGTGCGCATTAAGGTGAACTTATTTGCCTCGATGTTAAATTCGTCGCGGCGCATTTTTTTCGCGATGCAGGAGGACTTGTCCGCGCCGGATTTTTTCAGTTGTTCGGTTGCGTACAGTGCGATTTCCCTGATGTTTCGGTCGTTTCGGTCGTTTGCTTGGTTAGTTTTCATCAGATTTATCGTCCTCCTATATTCATCTCACAGCGCAACGCGGGGCCGCCCATGCTTGTTGTCATTGCCTGTTTTTTGCCGCAAAAGCCCGAAATTTCCCACGCCAAATCGTCGGAAACCATATCAACGGTTTTCAACATTTCGAACGCCACGCCGGAAATCGTCGTTTCGCGAATGGCGCGACCTATTTTGCCGTTTTTTATCTCATAGCCGAGGTCGACGGAAAACATAAACTCGCCCGTGCTGTCGGCTTGTCCGTTGCCCGTTTTGACGAGGAAATATCCGTCATCCACGCTTGCGATTAAGTCGTCGAATTTGTCTGTGCCGGGATGGATGACCGTGTTTCTCATGCGGATAAGAGGCTCGTCGGAGAACTCGAACGCGCGTGCGTTGCCCCGCGGCTTTACGCCGAAATGCCGCGCGGTTTCGCGGCTGTGCATAAATCCGCGAAGCACTCCGTCCTCAATCAGCACCGCGTCCTCGGCGGGCGTGCCTTCGTCGTCCACGTAAATCGGCAACGGGCAGGGCTTGCCAAAGGCGGTATGCGCGAAATCCGTCATCGAAATTTTTTCGCTCGCGACTTGCTTTCCTAAACTATGCGCCGCAACCGAGCCGCCCAAAACCAAATCCGCCTCGACGGTATGCCCGACGGCTTCGTGCGAAAGCATCCCCGCCAAATCGGGATGCAAAACGCACTTTTTCAAGCCCGCATCGGCGTAAACGCCGTCGCGTTTCCCCATCAATTCCTCATAGAGCTTATCCAACTCTGATTCCATAGCGGCGAGGCCGCTGTCGTGAAAAAATTCATCAAACCGACCGACGTGCGAGAAGCCCTTGAAAAGCTCAACCGGCACGCCGTCCGACGTTTCCGCCGTAAGCCACGCGTAAACCATTGCGCGGGGCTGGAACGAGTGCGAATCCGCGCCGTCGCCTACGGCAAGCAGTTTTTCCATATAAAGCGCGTCGGCAACAACGGTTCGGCTGGATAAATTTTTATATTTTTTTGCGATAAGCGCGTCCAAATTTTTTGCGTAATTAATTAAAACGCTTTGGGGAATGTCGTCAAAAATCGGCTTTTTCAGCCCGACTTTCCCTGTCGCGTTTTCGATTTTCGGCAGTGGCGGTTCGCCTTTTTTTATATTTTCATCCATGAATCGCGCGTTTTCCGTTGCGGCCTTCAGCACGATTTTTACGCTGTCCGGCGTGTATTCCGCGCCGGATGAAAAGCCATACACCCCGCCGCGATACACACGCGCGCTTATGCCGCTTTTTTCCGTCTGCGTGTTGCCAACCATATTGCCCGCAAGCAAAACCACGCGTTTGTTTGTGTTCACCTGCGCGCGGAGTTCGGTGTGGTCGGTGAAAAGGCTTTTTTGCGCGGAAAGATAATCGTTTAACATTTTGTCGTCACTCCTCAATTCGCCATGTTTCGAAAAACAATTTCATTTGGCCGAACCATGCCCAAAATGTCGCGCGCGAGGCGTTCGATATAGTCGTCGCGGTCGAGGCGTTCGAGTTCATAGGTCAGGCTCCGGTATCTGTCTTGCTCGCGTTCGACGTCGGCATTCAGGCGGGTCAGGTCGGCTCGAAGCTCGTTGTAGATTTCCATTTGGCTCACAAAAAGCGCGCCGAGCAAAATCAAAATCGCCGCCCAAAAGATATAGTAAAAAATTAAAACAACGGGTCGTCCCCGTTTTTTTTTAATCTCGACAGTCTTCATATATTATTAGACCTTCTTCCGTAAAATAAACCAATCGCGCCAAAGTTTTCGGCTCCTCATTTTGACATATCGCACAAGACGCGACAACCCCGAACGAATTTTTGGAAAATAGCGATTATAAAGGAAAATAAACGGCGCGAAAATAATTTTCAGCGCGGCGATGATTACTCTTTTCAAAAATTCAACTATATGAACAAACACAGGAACAACAAATCGCGACAGCGCGGCAAAATAAAGCACGGCTCCGAGAACCGCGCCGAGAACCGCAAAAAGACGAATTTCGCCAAAATTTTCATGCAAAAGAAAATAAAACATTGCGCCCGTCGCAACAATCCAAAAAATCGTATCCTGCAAGGCAACAGCGCGTTTTGCGAAAAACGCCGAAGTTTTTCGCAAAATTCTAAAACAGTCGAAAAAAAAACCGATGCCCGCGCCGGTGAGTACAGCCATAAAAAACAGCCACGCCTGCGCGCTTATGCTCATTTAAACAGCCGCCCCATAAACGATTTCTTGCCCACGCCCGAATTTTCATACGCGATGCCATCAATTTCGCCCGAAACAGAAAGTTCGCCGCTTTCAAGATTAATGCGATTCACATGCAAATTCACGCCGCGAATCACCAAAACGCCAAGCTCGGTTTCACCGATTACCGATTCCTCGTCGAACGAAATAACGTCGGTAACCCCGGAAACGCTTACGCTTTCGCGCTTTTCAATTGTAATACTGTGCCGCGAGGGCGCGCGCTTTTTTTCCTCGCCGGGCATACGAAGCGGTGTCATTGTCGGCATAAAATTACCCCCAGTCCTTTTATATAATTATATGGACAGGGGGTCGAGTTTAGAACAAAAAGAGCGCAGCCTTTACAGCGACGAGAATCTATTTATTGAGGTGATACAAATTTCGCGCGGCGGCTTGGGCTTCTTTTAAAATATCGAGGTCGCGGTAAAGGTTTGCGATTTTGAAGGTTGGCAGGCCGTGTTGGCGGGTGCCGAAGAAGTCGCCTGCGCCGCGCTGTTCGAGGTCTAGTTCGGCGAGGCGAAAGCCGTCGGTTGTTTCTGTCATCGCGGCCGTGCGGGCGGCGGTGTTTTCGTTTTTTGAGTCGGTTACGAGGATACAATATGACTGCGCTGTGCCGCGTCCGACTCGACCGCGGAGTTGGTGCAGTTGCGAAAGGCCGAAACGCTCGGCATTTTCAACGATAATCAGCGATGCGTTCGCGACATGCACGCCCACTTCGATTACCGTTGTCGATACGATTACCTGCACTTCGCCCGATTTAAACGCGTCCATTGCGGCCTGTTTTTCCGTGGGTTTCATGCGCCCGTGCAGGTGCGCGATTCGTATGCCCGGCAACGCCTCCGTCAGTTCGCGCGTGTAGTTTTCTACGTTTTTCAGCTCGGATTTTTCATCCCCGCCTTCTTCAATCGCGGGACAAATTACATATGCCTGCCGCCCTTCGGCGGCTTCTTTTTTTATAAACGCGTGAAGCCTAGCGCGATATGCCGAATTCACACAATACGTCTTTATTCCAACGCGCCCCGGCGGCAATTCGTCGATTATCGAAACATCCAAATCCCCATAAAGGATTAGCCCCAACGTGCGCGGTATCGGCGTCGCGGACATAACCAAAACGTGCGGCAAACTTTCGCCGAAAACCGCGCCCCTTGCGGTTTCCATGTCAGGGGTCAAGGGGACTGTGTCCCCTTGCGGGGGTATTGGGGCCAACCCGGCCGCCCGGCCAGCGCGCTCGTCGCGCGAGAGGGGCAACGCCCCCAAGGTCTTAGCCTTCGAAACCAAAGCCAGCCGCTGGTTCACGCCGAAGCGGTGCTGTTCGTCGGTTATGCAGAGGGCGAGATTGTGATATTCGACGGCGTCTTGGATGAGGGCGTGGGTGCCGATGATGATTTTTGCCGTGCCGTCGGCGATTTTTTCCAAAGCGGCGCGGCGGGATTTTGCGGGCAGGCTTCCGGTTAAAAGGGCGGCGGGGATGCCGAGCGGCGTGAAAAATTTTTCGCAGGCGTCAAAATGTTGCGTTGCCAAAACGTCGGTCGGAGCCATTATCGCGGCTTGGAATCCGTTTTTTGCGGCGAGATATGCCGATGCGAAGGCAATCGCCGTTTTTCCGCTGCCGACATCGCCTTGAAGGAGGCGGTTCATTCGCGTGCCGCCTGTTATATCCGCCGAAATTTCCTCAAGAACACGGCTTTGCGCCGCCGTCGGCTTGAAGGGAAGTTGCGCCAAAAACGGAGAAAAATCCGTGTCCGCAAAAAAAATCCCCACCTGCGATTTCGTCGCGTTTTTCAGCTCAAACAACGCGACCTGCATCAGATACAGCTCCTCGAAAACAAGCCTCCGCCGCGCCGCGAAAAATTTTTCGTCACTTTCGGGGAAATGTATATTGCGGATTGCGGCCCCGCGGTCGCACAATGCGTATTTTTGCAGAACATCAGACGGCAGTGTCTCATCGATGGTGGGTGCGGGCAAAGAACGCCCGCCATTGTTAGTGTCACTAACCGCAACAAAAACTAATTTCCGAAACATTTTCTGTGAAAAACCTTTCGGCGGGGTATAAATCGGCACAATTCGCCCGCCGGAAAGAAGGCTGTCTCCGGCTTCGAGAGCACGCGTCGCACTCGACACGCCCCCCCGGTTCGCTCCGTGCGCTTGGCGCACCACTGATTCGTACTCCGGGGATTGCATTTGCAAAAAAAGGCCTGTGCCGAAAATTTCGCGCACTTTGCCCGTAAAAATATATTCGTCGCCTTTTTTGAAATTTTTTTTCATGTAGGGCTGGTTGAACCACAGGATTTCAAGGGTGCCGGTGTGGTCGTGGATATGTAGTTTTGTGATGTTGAGCTTTCCACTGAAGGTCGCGCTTTCCGGCTCGCGCGAAACTACGCCGCGTATTGTGTTTACGGCATTCGGGATTAATTCCGCGACGGTTTTAATCTTGCTTCGGTCGTCGTAATCGCGCGGGAAATATTCCAGCAAATCCGCTACGGTAAAAATTCCGACGGAATTTAAAGCGTGGGCGCGTTTCGCGCCCACGCCGGGAAGG